>Ga0098037_1001353_pt1 | contig 11359 bp, 3 predicted proteins | sample 5_EtaG_FD_75050 | JGI IMG/M metagenome (GOLD analysis project Ga0098037, IMG submission 75050) | Marine viral communities from the Subarctic Pacific Ocean - 5_ETSP_OMZ_AT15132 metaG | ecosystem: Environmental > Aquatic > Marine > Oceanic | place: Pacific Ocean | collected 2015-01-08 | reverse complement strand
GTTTAGAATCAGTCAATGATAAATCACCATTAGATAGAGCATCATTAAATAAGGTAAAAACTTCTTGATCTAATTTCTTTTTACCTTGATCTTTTCTAGCTATGTAAGTTTGCATACGTTGTGTAAACTCACTATCTTGTACATCTTCAGAACTATATTTAGTTTTAAGTATATCAAATATTTGCTCTGCTAATGCTTCTGCATTGGCTTCACCGCTTTGTATAGTTCTAACCATTATAGCGTGCAGTAACTCATGAGCAGGTGCATTTACATTTTTTGAAGCTATAGTAGCAGCTTTGTTTATTACTATAAGATTTTGTTTTGGGAAGAAAACACCTTCTAAACCTCTTCTTACCATTTTTTCACCTTTCATTTGATCTAAAAATGCATCAAATTGTTCTTGTGATTTAAACTCTTTCATATCTAAATCAAGAGTTCTGGCATATTCTTGCGTAGCACTTAAAGTATTTTCGTAATTATTGTCTAATGCATTGTCTAATATAACTTCATTACGCTGATTTAAATTTTTTATTTTTTGAGCATTTTTAGTTTTAACATCAAGCGCTAAATTTTCATCATTATTTAAATCTTCAAGTTTATATATTTCATCTCTATTTTTAGCATATTCCGTTAAGGTTTCGCCTTGTAATGCATTAATACCTAGTTTGTTTTGTATTTTTAAATCTACAATTTTTTGTTCTTCTTCTGCCATCATGTCTTGATAAGCAGCTTTTTCTAACGGATTGTCTGTTTGTTGTGCTTCATATGAAAACTTAGATAAGTTACTCATACTATTTCTTAATTCAAACTGTGTCTGTGAAGGCATTAAAATGTTTTCAGCTAAATTACGATCCATAGGATTTACATATGTGTCTTGCACTGTATTAACAGCACCACCTGTAAATGCACCTATTGTAAATGCCTCTACTAAAGTATTCCTAACTTCTGGCCAGCTAAAGTCTCTGCCTAATGTTATTTTATCTATTAGTAAATTAACAGATTCAGTTAAACTCTCTGAAAATCCTTCACCTACAGGTTTAATTCCGTATTTTTTAAAAAACGTCAACAAACTGTTTTCTAAGTATTCTTTTGCAGCTGTTGCACCTCCTGTGTTTTTAACTATTTTTGCTGCAAATAATAATTTTCTGGTTAACAATTCACCCGCGGCTTCGTTTGCACCAGTTAATAAACTATTTAATGCTACTTTACCTAATGCTTCATCTGGATTACGTTTTACTTCTTCATCAAACTTACCTGACACAATACTAGCACCAAACAAAGTTATAGCACCTGGGCCTAAATAAGCAGCTGCGATAGAAGGCGCAGATTCAAGAGCACCACCAATTGTCATTTCTATAGCATCAGCATAATTACCATTTTCTATAGCTGTATAAATATCTGCATCTTCATATTTTCTAACTCCTTTTCCAAAACCTTCAGCAACACCTTTTAAGTTTTTTGATGCATAAGGACTTGCCATAGCAGCTGTATTTTCAATTGCATATTTTAATGCTAATTTCTCCTCGCCGGTCATGTTAGGGTTATAGATATTATAAGCGGCATATGCTAAATTTTCTGGTATTGATTGGACATCACCAAGGAAATTAAAAATACCTCTACCAGTTCTACCTATTAAAGTGCTAACTACATTTTTAGAGTCTTCTTGTTCTTCTTCTGTAAGAGCTAACGTACTAGCTGTTGTGTCTGAACTAGGGTTTTGATAATAAGCCGAAGTAGAATCGCCCAAGCTGTAATCCAAAGATCCGGGTGCTATTAGATTTCCTGCAGTCGCACCCTGTACCACAGTCTTTGGCTTTCCCAATAAATCATCTTTTAATGTAAGCTCGTATTTTTCAATATATTCGATCATTGTCATACCTAGATTCTGTGCAGCCGTTTGCACTTGATCTTCAGTATATTCCATGCCCTGATAAACATATACTTTATCTATATTGTTTCCTATATAATTCATATTTTATTGTATTATTGGTGTATCAGTAACTACCCCCTGATCTTGATTACCAGTTCTTTCAGGATTTAAAGCTTCATAAGGTGACATTGGATCAACTAAGCCTGGCAAATTGCCATTTTTAGGTGGACCAAGCAGTTCTTGTATTTCAGCAGTATTATACCCAGCTAAAGCAAGTAATTGCCTTTGTAATTCATCATTTGTTAATTTATATGTTATTTTACCACTTTTATCTCTTTGTTGAACAACTAAAGTTGCTGTTTTATTTGTATTAATATTTTTTACATTAATTGTAATACTTTCAGGGTGTTTGTCTCCATTTATGTCTAATTGCATAGGACTTCCTGTTACATTAAATCCTGTTTGTATTAACATTTGTTGGAATGCAGGTGTACCAAAATCTACTTCTTGTCTTGGGTTTTTAATAGCTGCATCTTGACTTTGTGATGGATTAGAATAATCAGTATTTGTTATATTATCTCTTTGTGCTTCTTTTTCAAGTCTTTTTCTCTCTTGTTCTATTTCATAATCAGAAGGATCATTATCTTTGCTGTCCTCTATTCTTTTTAAATTCTCTTCGTATGCTACTCTTCTATTTTTTAATTCTTCTAAAGCACCTTCTTTAAGTTGATTTTTTATATGTATTGTTTGATCGTTAAGTGTACCTCTCCTACCATCGCCATCTAAGTCTTCTTGTAAAATTCCTGCAAATTGTTGTTCTGTATAATTTAATTGATCTACAGCAATAGATTCAATCTCATCTTCTGTAAATGTCATTGCATCAACTTGTTTATTTATTTTATCTATATTTGTGGGATCAGTTTCCCATCTCATTTCTCTTTGACCTTTTTCTATAATTGTATTTACTTCGTCTAAAACTTTTACATATTTAACAGTTTGTCTTTCTTTTGGTTGGAAAGCATCAGCATATTCATCTATTGGTACCATAACATCTTCTTCTAATATGCCATCTTTTTTAAAAAGAAAATTTGCTTTACCATCTATCTCTACAACTTCATCCCACTCTCTATTAGTAAGTCTATTATCCATGTGTATTGTTACAGCATCATTTACACTACTCGTACGATCACCTCCAGCTTGGTTTGGGTTCCTTCTATCTTGATAATCGTTCATACGTTCAGAAAACATTGTTTTATAATTTGTTAACTGGTTAATTTGCGTATTAATTTCGTTTAATGCTTTTATTTTTTCAAAACCCTGTAGGTTGTTTGTTACATATTGATATTCTTGCTGCAAATTTAAAAAAGCATTTGTACTATAGTCTCTAAACTCAGGTGGTACTGTATTGGGATCAAAATTTCTCATGTTCCTAAAATCAGCCATTTTTTCAGCTTCTATTTTTTCTTGTGCTGCTTCTTTTTTTTCTGCTTCTTTTTCTGCTTTTCTTTCTATTTCAGTCATTGCAGCTACAAAAGGCTTTAATGCTTCTTCTACAGGCGTAGCAAGATCCATACTGCGTCTGACTTGTGCCATCGCAACATTTCTTGCTAGTCTCGGATTATAAGTTCTACTTGGCATATTTTTTATTATTTATTTTATTCTTATTTAGGCATAAGTGATAATGGATCAAGACCACCTACAGCTGCGGTGGCTACACCACCTACAACTTTTCCTATACCACCTACTAGGTCTTGTGTTGCCTTCGCTCTTGCTTCATCAGCCGCTTGTTTTCTTTGCGCAGCCATATCTAATTGTGTTTCCATTTTACCAAAAGTTGCGTCTTGTACATATTTAGCACCTTCTGCTCTTTGAACCTCTAAGTTTGCTTGGCCTTGAGCTCTTGCCATTTGGTTGGCAGCTTCTTGTTGTCCAATACTAGCAGATGTTTGTTGTAAGTTAGCAGAGCTTTGTTGTGCTAACGTTTGTGCAAGTGCAGCTATACCACCACCACCTGCGGCACCTTGTAAACCAGATAATGTTCCGGCTAAAGCTTGCTGCTGTTGTTGTGATTGAAACTGTGCTTGTTGTTGGTTAACTGTTAAATCCTCAAAAGGATTAGTCATATCTTTTGTAGGATCCTGAAACTCAAACGCGTCATATTCTGATTTACGCAATTTTAATTCTTTTTCAGCTTGTCTTTGCTCTCTACGTCTTGCTCTACCGCCAACTAAACTACCAGCAATACCAGCAAGACCAGAAGCTACACCAGCAACACCTGCTGCCTGCTCTTTGAGGCCTTGTCCTGCGACTCCTGCAAGAGACGTTAATGGGTCTGCCATAATATTTTATTTTTAATTACTACTATACATTGTTTCACTGTTTATTGCAAATAACTCACAAAAATCAGTACTATCGTTTTGCATCTTTATAGTTGCTTGATAACCAATTAATCCACTACTATTAATCACGTTATTTTTCGCAAACATAAAGTAATCACCTATTTCAGGTCTTTCTGCTTTACTATCTATATCTACAACAAAACTTAATCTATCGCTTGCTACAGATACGCATGGACCTACAACTTTTAAAACACCATTTTTTAAAAACATTACAGTATCACCTTTTTGTAGTGATACATTAATTTCTTTATCAAAATTTATAGTTAAGTTTGCCATGTTATTCGTTTATATTTAATTTTGTCATTTCACCCATATATGGATTAGCCCACTGTGATGATTCTGTTGCTGCTTGGTCTCCTACATTTATACTAAATAAAGAAGGATAATTACTATTTTCTGGAAAATCCATCCAATTTTTAAAAGCACCTTCAAATTTAGGATCCCCGTTTATAGGATCGAAAACAAATATTGGTGCAGGTTTAATAGCGTTCATGTTTGTTACTATACCACGAAGTACATAAGCATCAACATCACCACCTTGTGATATTTGATCTGATTTAAACCAAAGACCGTTGCAGTTTACGTTAGAATAATATTGTATTTTAAAAAATATCTCACCCAAACCAACATTATTTAATTGCACCTCTGTTTCCCATGTATTTTTTGTTGTGTCGGTTATTTTAAAACCTTCAATATGCATGTTTTCTACAGCTTTTGTTGGTGGTATACCTTTTGGATATTGTGTTGTTGTTACAATCTGCAATTTACCAGAGTTTACAAAACTGTCATTATTACCAGATATATTTGAGGCAGCACCATATCTTTGATCTAAATATTGTCCTTTTATTTTTATTTTCCTATTTGCTAAAGCAGCATCAGCTTTAATACCTACTTTCATTTGAAACATATATCCACCTAAAGTAGATTTACTTAAACCTCTCTGGTGGTGTCTATATTCTACATCTGGATAATCAACATTTACCTTACACGGCGTGTCATTAAATTTTAAATTGTTATTTACCTGAATATTCGTGTAATGACCACCTACATAGTTTTTTATGGCTTTTGGGTAAGCTAGTGTATTATTATCCTTAATATATATCGGTTGATAACTCGTATGAGTTATATCGTGATTATTTTCACTATCTTTTGTAAACAATATACTATTATCTGTTAAGTCAGAATCAGGTGAATAAGCTGTCACAAATGGAACTGAATCATCTAAAATTAAACTACAATCGTTTTTCATATGTGTGGCGGTTCTACCATATCTAACTTGGTATGTGTTAAATGCATTTGGTATATCGTTTACAACACTACCGGTAAATAAAGGTTCAAAATATTCTCTACCTAAAGATACATTATTAAAATTATAAAGCATATTTATTGTAAGTGTTTTACGATCGCTACTTAACTCAAACGTGCTAGATACTGTTTTAGTATCTCCAAAAACATCTGTATATGATCCTGATGTTGCTTTAGTAAAATAAGTACCTAATTTTGTAATGTTGTATTTATTTGTATCACTAAGATTAGTATCCCACCAGTAATATAAATCATCTGGTATAGTTAAAATATTTTGAATCAATTTATTTCCTGCAGTAGCATCTAATATATTCCAATTACCTGTTCTGTAATTAGGATTTTCAGTACTACCATGTAAATTCCACCCTCCTGTTTGTACTATAGTATAATTTGGAAAATTTGTTTTGCTTGTTATACCACTTCTACTAGCAAAAGCATCAAACTGACCAGCAACACGTTCTTTTTTCCAAACATTACCTCCACCGTTGTATTGTGTAAAACCAACAGCGTTTATATGTGTACCCATAGAAACTAAAACCCAAGTAGGTATACCTGTTTGAGCTTGTATAATTTCCTCCGTAGGTCTTATAGTAAGCGTTTGGTTTGTTGAAGGCATTTTAAAAGAAACATTTTTAAAACCGCATGTTAGTGTAGGTGTTGTTGCACTTGGATACGATGCAAATTGTATTCTTCCGCCTTCACAATACTGATCTGTAACATCGTTGTTTGACGAATCATATAATCTAAATGGTTCTACACTACTAAAAGTTTTCTTTGGTTCTTTATTACTACTGGCTGTGTGAGTAAAATAATAATTTTGTATAGTTCCATATACTTTATTAGATGGTGCTGTAATTGTATATGGTATAGATCGACCTAAATAACCTGCTGTGCTGTAGTTACTAGTTGCACTTCCTCCTGCTATAGTAGCAGAATAAGCTATTGTTACTGTTACATTTTTTTGTAATAATTCGCCTAATTTTAATACAAAACCTTCAGCTACCTTAAAATTATCAGATGTTATTTTTCCTTCTAAAACAATTGTATCGTTTGTTGCTGTTGTTAAAACAAAATTACTAAACACAATGTTTGTTCCTGTTTGATTTGTGCTATATTCTACATCATCAAAAACAGGTGTTTTCTTTATGCTATACCCAGTGCCATTTAATGTTAATGAAATTTGAAAATCAACGTCCGCTTGATTATTACCATAACCTGAAACATCTACTGGGCCTAGCTTGTTGAGTTCTGCAGAAGTCATAACATCACTTGCTTCTAAGGCAAACGTTATATTATTACGTGTTCTTGCCGCCCTTGTTATCGTATACGTTTCTACACCAAAATTAGAATCAAAAGTTGTACCATCTTTTGTTTTAATGTTTACAGTATAAGTTTTCACTGTATCACCGGCAGGAAATATTAACTCTGTTTCAAATTTATTTTTGTCAAGCAATATTTCATCTGTTTTTATAATACTTGAACCGTCTAAAAATACAACTTCATATTCTGCACCAATCTCCCCATGTATTATTAATTCCCTTGTTTCACCATCATTGTCTAAAACACTTGTTTCTAATGAACTACTAAATAATATTAAATCTGGTATTATTATCTCTTCTGGTTTAACAGTTATTACATAATCTTGACCTGTTGTTTTTGCTGAAGGTATATCTAGTGTTTCTGTTACTTTTATATCGCCTGAACCTAACGTTTGTTTATTTATTTTGATTAAAGCATTATCAATAGTAACATCTGCTTGTTTAAGTGAATAACCAGCGTCTGGTGTTATTATTCTTGTTTTAATTAATTGTGTTGTTCCAGGATCGTCTGTTATTTGATATGTGCCATTACCAATATCATCTGTAAAATTAAAACCTGACATGCTATAATTACCACCAACAGATACAGGGGTTAAAACAACTCTACCTGATATAACAATATTTATTGTCTGTCCATTAGTCGGTGATAAAGACTCTAAATATGTACCTTTTATAGTTACAACAACATTGCCCCCACTATTTTCGAATGTTATCAAATCACTAGATGAGGTAAAAAATGATTTTTCAATATCGTAACTTTTATTTGCTATTAACGTTATTTGAATATCATCTATGCTTTTATCTTGTTTTATTACTATATCATTTTTTTGATTAGATGACCAAGATGTACCATCTGTAATTTTTACGTTAAACTTATCAAATGTTTGTGTACCTACTTGATCTGAATATGAGCTTGCTCCAGCCGCTATAGATCTACCTATACCTTGAGTTGAAAAGTTTTTATTATCTAATGTGTTTATAGTTTTTTGATCTTGTGTAATATTTGCAAAATATTTATTTTCTTTTTCTAAGAAAGTTGTTTCATTTCCAACTACTTGATCTGTTTTAAGAGTTTTAGCTACCCAACCATTTGATCCCTCATAACCAAGGGTTTTGAATTTTTTAATTACGGAAGGATCATCATTCATAATTAACTCAACAAAAGAAGAGTATTGAGTGTCATAAAAATTGTTATATAATGCATTATTACTATAATGTTGCCATAGTTCACCTAAATTATACGTGTAATACATGTTATTTAAATAAACACCGTTTTCAGGTATAAAAGATAATCTTGACACCCAACCATTTACATCTTCTGAAAAACAAACCGTATCTTTGTCGTCAAAAGATAAATTATAAAGACCGTTACGTGGATCATAACTGCCTCTAAATAAACCACTACTAAATAATCTATTACGGAAAAAACTGCCCATAAAGTTACTTGATATAGGCGTTAAACCGTTTTTAGATAATCTTAATACAGTTCCGCGTGTTTTATCTGCAAAATAACATCTAAACCCGTGAGAAGCAAAAGACTCAGGATTTGTGCTAATACCATAATTACCATTATACTCTATAGGATCACCAAGTACTCTGGCATCAGATATTAAATTAGAACTTCCATCCGCATTATATAAAGCTGATTTATTAGCTAATACACGTAAAGTTTTATCTTCACATAAAATAATTAAAGAATCATCCCAAGCATGTAATTTTTGTATACTACCATAAGAAGGTAAAAGATCTTTAGTGATAGGATTAGCCATGTTAAACTCATTCGTTTTATTAACACCACTTCTTGAGTTTATAATACCACTAAATATAATGCCATTAAACTTATGTTCTTCTAAAAAAGGTTGATCAAGAACAGTGGATGCTTTAACACCATTATCCATGAATGTTGCATTAAAATCATCTCTTATTCTATTTGATTCTACACCATTTTTAAAACATATAGCGTTAAACCAGTCTAATTCTATTTCATCATTGTGTTTTGATATAGGTAATATATCTGATGCTTCAAAGTATATATTTAATTCAGTTTTACTTTCTAATGGTTCAGTTTCAAATATCGCAGGATCTTTAATTGTAGTTTTAGATTCATCTAACTCCTGCAAAATTTCCATTTGTACTTCATTTTCCCAAGTATCTTCACCTCTTGTACAAACATCTTGCTCTAAAGGTCTAAAATTACCATCTTCATCTATAAATCTAAAATTAACTCTTATATAATCTCTTCTGTTAGACCTCCCAAAACCTCTTCTAAATTTTTCCCTCGTGACCTGACCTATTTCATATATAGCGTCGTGATGTGGTGTATTATCTTGTTTAGTAAAACGAACAAAATTACCAACTTTAGCTAGTTTTAATAATCTATCAGCTTTATGTGTCAATCTCCATGTAGCTTGTTCTAATGATATATTGTACTCTAAAGAACCAAGTGTTTGTCTTTGCCCTGTTTCAGGTTTACTACCTGGTGTAGCAGTACCACCATGACTTACTACAAAATCATTTCTTGGATCTGTACCTTTTTTACCAGCTGCATTTGTCTTACCTCTATTAGCGTTTTCATAACCATTTCTACCTCTTCTTCTACTATCACCTCTAACATCTTTGCTAGAATAAATACCTATTAAATTAATAGAATCTTTAGCCAAGTATTCTTTACCGCCTACTTCTTGTTTAATAATTGAACCAATTAATGCGCTATTGGTTTTTAATTTTACAAAAAATCTACCGTCAAACTCTTTATCTCCTGCTGCTGAAGATTCTTCTAAAACGGTCATGTTAACACCAAAATTTGTGCTAGCATCTCCTAAATTACCTGAACTTTTGTTGTATATAATATGCACATCTTCACCAAAAGGTTCTTCAAAATCAATTTTTATTTCGTTAGCACCATCAGGATGTTGTGATAGTCTTTTTATTTCATAAGCTTTTGATTCTTTGCCTAAATATTCAAATGAAACATATCTTCCACCTTTTATTTCTTTTGAATCTGTTAAAGGAACACCATCGCTGCTGCCATTAACTTTTTTAATTTGTATAGATGCAAAATCTTTTATAGGTGAATTATTTTCAGCACTTGTTTTATTTGTAATTGTTGATCCACCATTATTACCACTATAATCATCTGTAAAAACTACATCGGCAAATGATATAACAGCTTTTTTTCTATTTGTAATAAACTCTGGTGGTTCTGCAGATATATCAATTATTTTAAACCTATTATTATCAAATTCACAAGGGTTATTATCACCATGATTTTTTTTCAAAAGAAGGTAGTGTTCTTCTGTAACTTTGTTACGCTCTGTAGAAGGGAAACTTATATAGGTGAAACCATTTTCTTCATCATTATAAATCCTGTCGGCAGCTAAATTATAATATTCGCCAGAGGTTTCTTTTATAAAATATCTAAAATGTGTAGCCCATGCTGGTGCTTCATTTTTTAAATTTACACAAAATCTATTAGTGTTTGTTGATTCGCTTTTAGGTATAAACATAGCTCCAGTTTCATTAGACATGACAGGAGATTGTCTATTATATTCGTCGCTATATATAGTACCTATTTGATAATTTCTGTTTGATTTTACAGTTGTTTGTCTAATATTATCATAATATTTATATTTTATATTAAAATCAGGATCTTTATATATATCATAATTTTGAGTGTAATTGCCATATATAACCCTATTAGCTGTAACTTCTTGTGATTTTGCTTTCTTAGGAACGTTGTCCCATTGTCTTAATAATTGAGAGTTTTCAATAACACTATGTATTTGCTCTTTCGTAATCACAAACTCATTAGTAAAATCTTTTTTCTTTTTAGTTACAAGATTATATACATTATTGTTTTTTGTTTCTTTGAATATAATATCTATGTCAATAACTTCTTCTGATCCTAAGTCAAAATCACTCAACACAACACGTCTAACCTGATTTATCATGCCATAATTATAGGCTTCTTTTCCATCATACCTAAAAAAATCTAAAAAAGGATAAAATGCAATTTGTGTGAATGGTGAAAAAACAGAATACTCACCATTTTTATATTTCCATCTGTATGCAAATCTTACAAATTTTAATTCATAAATTGGATCTGCTTCAACAAGTTGAACAAGAAAATCAAAAGCAGCGTCAACGTTGTCTTCTGCATCAATATTGTTTATTATGAAAACCAGTGTTTTACCTGTATCTGGACCAAATATGTTACTTATAGTACCTTCTATTATAATATCTTTTTCTTCGGCAGTAAATCTTATTAATTGACCAATTTCCCAATCTGGCATGTTTGCTATACCTGTAATAGTTATTTCATCAGAAACAATTTTAGTTTGAAAATCTATATTTAAATTTAAAGTAGTATTACCTAATAAATTAGTATTAGCTAATGACATTTTTGGGGCTGTGAGTGGTGCTTTTTTTATTACACTTATATCATCTTCTGTAATAGTAGTATCATT
>Ga0098037_1001350_pt1 | contig 11361 bp, 12 predicted proteins | sample 5_EtaG_FD_75050 | JGI IMG/M metagenome (GOLD analysis project Ga0098037, IMG submission 75050) | Marine viral communities from the Subarctic Pacific Ocean - 5_ETSP_OMZ_AT15132 metaG | ecosystem: Environmental > Aquatic > Marine > Oceanic | place: Pacific Ocean | collected 2015-01-08 | reverse complement strand
TCAGCATACTCTGTTGAGTTAGCTGGAGCTCTGTTGTATAAGTTTATATCGTAAAAGTATTGCTCAAATATTTCCATCTGAGCTTGATTAGCTAGTAAGTTAAATTCAAGAGGCGTTATATAACCTCTTTGTTCTTTGTTGGCGAGCGCCAATACTCTTTGATATACTGTGTCTATACTTACCGCCATTATTTATTTGTTTTATAGTTAAGCAACCACCCTACAATAGAGTGGCTGCTCTACTATATAGTGATTACGCGTTTAAGCGTTTTTCTATGTTGGAATAGATCTCCATTCCCTCATCTGTTTTAAACCAAGCGGCTAAAGCAGAATATGGGTGTTCATCAAACGGTACTGTCATAATTTTTCTATCATTAGAAGACCATAAGAAGTTTCTTTGATCACCTGATAATTTAATTATGTTAGCTTCTACCGCTTTAATACCAAAGTTTCTCAACATCACATTATCATCTGCGGTGAGTTCTATGAATAGTTTAGGATTGTTCTTAGCAAATAGTAGTAAATCTCTTCTAAGTTCCTTAGAACTCATCTTAGATACTTCAGATCCTTTCTCTACTCTCATTATAGCTTCAGCTACATCAATATCCATGCCTCTCGCTATAGTTAAAGCCTCAACCTCAAACTCTAACCAGTCTAATTGGTTTTCTGCAATTTCAACTGGCTTGTGCTCGTAGAATACTTTGTCTCTTTGTGGGTGATGCTTTGAAAGCATTTTTTGTAAAACTGTTTTTTCTCTAGGAACAAACAAAGCACCGTTTCTAAATATGATATGCTCTAATCTTTGATCACCTTTCATTTCATCTACAAATACCGTCTTTTGATTTTGACAATACTTTATCTCTCTTTCATAACCTTTTTCCTCGTCAAAGTAAAATAGATTAGAAGATCTAATAGCATAAGATATAGGTTTCTTTTTACCTTTTAAATAATAAACTCTATCTCTTATCTCCCACTCAGGTTTTTTTGGCTCCGGCTTTGTTTCTACCTTAACCTCAACCATTTCATTAGTAGCTTTTACTTCAGGTGCTACTTCAACCTCTGGTGCAGCTTTTGCTGCGGTTTGTTTTTTTGCCATAATATAATATAATAAAAGTTAAAAAAAAGATCGGGGCCGTAGCCCCGACCTAATAATATTACTTCATCAACATGAAGTTGTTAGCACCTTGAGTAACTAAACATCTTTCAGATAAGAAGTGGATTTGCATTGCATCTAAAGATGTAGTTGCAGCACCTACTGAACCAGTAGTCCATGTCTTCATTTTTCTGTTGTCAGTTTGAGAAGCTCTAAATCGTACGTGTAAGAACGGACGCTTAAGGTTCTTTCCTAATTGCTGATCGTAAACAGTTGAAGTTCCAGCAGGAATAATAACTCCACGAATAGCACCAGATCCAGCAGCATCGTTGATACCACCTCTAGTAGCTTTGTCGTTTAAGTATCTGAAGTCAGACTTATAGAAGTCGTAAGAACCTCTTCTGAATCCAGAGAAACCTAAGTTAAGAGCCATATCTTCGTCGTTCTCGAATACTCCGTAAGAAGTACCACCAGCGCCGTAAGAATTCATTGAAGCTAGCATATCATCGAAAGCAAGAGACGTAGCTCTGTTTACGAATAACATGTTTTCTTCAATAGCACCTTGCTTATCAAACTCTGCTAGTATAGCGTCAAACTCAGCTAAGTCAGTAGCAGCGTTAACACCAGTAACACCAGTAGTAACGTTACCTCTTGACTCGATAGCTGCGAATAAACCTTCAGAACCAACTAAGTCAGCAGTGTTAGAACCGTAAATAAAGTCATCAACGCCAGATGCAGAAGCACCAGCAGCGTTACCAAGTTCAGCTTCAAGCATAGACATTTCTAAGTAGTCGTTGAAACGAGCTCTAGTGTCAGACTCAGCTTTCAAGTACCATAAGTATCCTGACTGTCCCTCTTCAGAAGCAACTTCTACCCAACCAACTCTAGCTGTATCAGAACCTGATACTTCGTAGTAGTCTTTCATAATGATAGGCTTGTTAGTAAAAGTTTTAAAGTCAGGCTCGTTAGCGCCTCTTGCTTCTACTGTAGCAGCTCCTTTTTGGTTGTAACCAACACCTTTCACATACTCAGAACCATAAACTAAAACAGTAGTTGTTTTGTCTGTGTTAAGCTGAGCGATAGAAGAACCATCATAAGAAGCTAAAGTTAACTCATCGTTGTTAGTAATAGCTGTAACCATTGCTTTAACAACGCCGTTAGCGTTAGAAATAATAACAGTATCGTTTAATCTAACACCGTGATCTGTGTCAAGACCACCTACAAGATAGTTAGTCTCATCGATGTCAGACTGTAACAATAAGTCATTAGCGTTCTTCATTTTACCTTTGTAAGATAAGTGTAAACGTCCTTGTTCAGACCATACAACCTGATCAGCTTGCATTGCCTCTTCAGCCCCAATTTTTGATAAGAAACCTGCGATAGTTCTCGGTCCGAAAACTTCAGCTTCTTTCTCCATTAGGTCTGGTAGATACTGTTGAGCCCAGTTAGTTGCTCCAGCACCTGTAAAATCTAAATAGTTTGTAGATAACGTCTGCTTCTGTGCAGCAGGAACGCTATTCAAACTAGGTCCACCTGTAATTGCCATTTTTAATTTGTTTTAAATGGATTAATAATTTATTTTCCTTTCTTAAACTTAAAAGAAGGCGTAGAATCAATATCAAGTGCTCTTACTTTTAATCCTCCAGGTAGTGGCGTACCGTCGTCAGTACTTCTAGCTGACATGTCAATATTCTTGCTACTAGCAATACTATTTTTTAAAGCGTCAGCTTTACCTTGTTCATAAAAGTGTTGAGCTATAGAATCAGTGTTCATAGCAGCGTACAAAGCTTTGTGATAACCAGCAGCATCTGTAATTTTACCTTCATCGTCTATAAAACGATTAATAAAATTATTTAGATCACTTTGGTTTTTCTTAACCTCGTCAGCATCTCTAACATCGTATCTAAGCTTTTGCTCTCCGACTTCATATTCAAAACCTTTGAATTCGTCGTTGAAAACAGTATCTGTTTTCTCAGTAAAATACTTAGACCGTTCATCATGTAGCCTGCGATTCTCCTCCGTCTCTTTGTTATATCGATTAAAAAAGTCCACAGCTTCTTTATACTGTCCGCTAGGAGTATTTTTAATCTCATCGTAATATTTAGACTTTTGCCCGTCTAAGTAGGCTTTAGCCTCGGCAACTTGCTCTTTGAGGGCTATTTTTTTTCTTCTAACATCTGACTCATCATCAACCTCTTCGTCGTAAGAAAAGTTTTGATCCATCAAAAACTGTCTTTCTTCGTGATCAAGATGAGGTTTAGTCATTTTATAGTATTCTGACAAAGCTTCAGCGTTATCCATTTCTTCATAGTTAACGTTTAGCTTTACGTAATCTTCTACCGTACCTCCAGTGTCGTTCATAAAGTCAACCAACTTCTGTACGTTTTCAGGTAGTGGTTGTCCTGTTTGCTCTGACGATTGTATAGCTTCATTAGCTACTTCAACGGTTTCGCCTACTTCTTCTTGGATACTTTGTTCGGCAACTTCTTCATTTGCTGCTTCGACGTTTTCTTCGCGTACTTCTTCGCTAGCTCCGGATTCGTCGCGAACAGGTACCTCATTTGTGTCTTGCTCCTGAACGGCATCTTGTAGTTCGTTTATTCTGTCCATATTCACAACAACAGTGCCATCGTCTTTATACGATACCCCAGTGTCTGTTTGCTCTTCTTGAGGTTGCTCTTGAACCTCTTCAATGTTTTCGTTTTCTTCCATAATATAAAATATAAATTAGTGTTATTATCTTGGTTCAAAGTTACCTAAACCAAAACCTCCACCTAATACATCATTACCTGATGACTCAAAGTTTTTAGGTGGTTTGTTGTTATTTCTTTGGTCTATAAGTTCGCTTTGTTGTGTTGCTTGTATTTTAGTTCTCTGATCTTTACGATCTTCTTTGCCATCTTCAGCTTGCTTCTTAACAGTCACTTCCATTTGCTTTAACCTCATGTTTATTTGAAACTCATGGTTCATAAGCTCTTTCTTTATGTTAGCTTCTTGCATCATAGAGTTGGCTTTTATTTGAGCTTTAGCTTGCTCAAGTTCTATTTGACTTTGTGTCATTGCTTGATTCTTTTGAACTTCAGCTTGAGCGGCAGCTTGTTGTGCTTGAGCGTTTGTCTGCGCTTGCACTTTCATGTTTTCTTGCTGCATCTGCTGATCTCTTTTCAACTTCTTTTGTCTTCTAACTTTTAATAGTTGATTAGCTAGCTTTATGTTTTTTATTTCTCTAAGATCAATAGCATCAGATAACTCTATTAGCTGTTGCTGCAATGCTTGCTGTATATTGTTTTCTAATAATGTTTTTTGTTCTTCATCTGGCTCTAGATCCAAGAATATACCAAAATCATATAAGTATAAACTCTTAACGTCTTCTAACGTACCAACGTTATGAGCGCCTATTGATTGAACAAACGCGTCTTTAGTTGGAGAATATTCTAGTATATCAGATATTCTAAGTGACAAAGACTCACAAACCTCTTGAGTTAAATGAAGGCCAGCTTGTAATATATGTCTAGTAGCGGTGTTACTGTTTGCGGCCGCTAGCTTTTGTATACCAACAAGAGAGTTTCTATCTGGCGTTGAAGCATCTCTAGCCTCATTAAGACCCGTCACATCACGTATCATCTGTAGATAATAGTTATACGTTTGTATAAGGCTTTGCATCTTCTGCCCACCAGAACCTGATTGTATTTCTTGTATAGGTATTCTACCTTGATTAGGTTCACCAAGTTCGTTCATTGATCTACCAATAACAGAACCTGTTTGGAAGAACATGTTTAAAGCTTCTTGTGGATTATAGTTTGTGCCGTTACCTAAATCTATTTCAGCCAAACCGTCAGCGTCTAAATATATTCCATCAGGAATAGTTCTAGACATTACTTGTTGAAGCTTTAGATGTGTTAGCTGTATCATATCAGCGAACGTAGTAATTCTTCTTACAACACTATCTATTTTATTTTTATACATTCTAGGGGCTACTATAGCATAGTTCATTTTAACTTTGTTATAGTCGCTTTTGGGTCTAATCATATTTTTAGCCATACCCCATCTAAGCATTTTTTCTGTGCCTAATATTTTAGCCCCTTCGTATAAACACTCTATTTTTCTTTCTAGTCTAGTGAAGTTTTTTTGTTTTTCATCAGGCGGGTTAAACATATCTGTTTTCTTGATAGCTCTTTGCCCACCGCTTCCAACTGTTTTTACTTTATAAACTTCGTTCATATAAGTCTTATAATTAAAGTACAAAATTTGAACTTTATTATTATCAGACTTTTCATTACCTAAGTAGTTATCGTTATATCTATTCATTGGTGAATAATTTTTAACAATATCTTTTAGTTCTTCTTGCGTAAGATTAGGAAACTCTTTTACTAATTCGTTTATAGGTATGGTTTTAACTTCACCTACATAATATAAGTCACTAAAATAAGGATCTTCAGAGTAGGAGTATATTAAGTTGGCTGGATCTACATAGTTTACCGTAACACCTTCTGATGTATTAAAGTTTGTTTTTACGGCAGCTATACCTAATACCGCTAAATCGTAATATAATCTTTTCTTTGTGTTTTCATACTTATTACCCTCAAGCAAAACATTTATAGCTTGTTCGTTAGCTATTTCAACAGACTGCTTATATGTTAACTGCATGTGAAGATCTAATTCTTCTTCTGTTTCAGGCAGCTTATTTTCGTCATTGTTAAATATGTTTACTTTAAAATTATCTTGAGTAAACTTAGCTAGATCTTTAGTTCTCATATCCTCAAGTATACTGTCCATATAGGCAGATCTTTTATTCATACCATAAGGATCTTGAGAGTATGATTTTACATTATAGCTTCTATTAGCCATGCCATTTACTATAATATCTACAAACTTCGATATTATCGGTACAGGCTTCCAGTCAAGGTTTAAGTAGCTTAAGTCACCATTTATTGACAACTCATCTTTATATTTTTGTATTGGTTGCTCGCCTCTAGCATAAAGCCTTAATCTATGAAACTCGTTTCTATTAGTATTATACTTAGACGTTGCGTTTTGTTTTCCAAACCACTCTTGCTCTATAGCTTTACCAACTTTTAAACCGTATTCTAGGGTCATTTTTTCCAAATCACTAACGACTTGGCTTGGAAAGTTTCTTACACCTGAGTATGCCATATTAATCTTTAATTAATCTTGAAATACCGCCTTGATTATTATACTTAGCGATATTTATATTTAATTTTTGTTTCTCAACTTTAGCTCGAGGCGCGTATAAGTGTCTGTTGCAAGCCATAACAGCAAGACCAGAGCTAATACTAGCATCGTGCTTGGTTCTTTTGTTTATATCAAACTTAGCCCAATCATTTAGCGTTTCATTAAAATATATGTTTCCATATATTCCATCACCCATGTGGCCAACGTGGTTTTGAATATACATCTCAATCGCAGCAGCATGTGCTTGTTTTATATCCTCGCTTGAGTTAGGTATACCACCTATTTCTTTTTCTGCGGTTGATAGTTTGTTCCAGGTTCTATCAGGTCTATTCATAGAGTATCCCCTGTATCCTCTTCTTCTTAAATAGTACAGAAGTCTAGGCTTGTTGTTTTCTGCTAGTAATGGCATGCCGTAAAACACTAAAGACATAAGTACATCTTCAAAAAACATCTCTGCGGTTTGTGGTCTTGCTATATATTCTAGAAAAAAATGGTTAGCAGGAGCATCTTCCATGCTAAACTTAGTTAATCCATGAAGAGATCCGTTGGATCCTCGACCGTCAACAGTACCACTAATATCATAACTATCGCAGCCAAAAGCGCCCATGTGCTCGTTACCTGGAAACTTAATGCCATTTTTTACTATTACTTTATTTTGAAGGTGCGGTTGAGGTGTCCAGCTAATTTTAAACCTTCCCTTTGGATCTGGATAAAAAATAACTTGTGTATCTTTTATACCGTTAACCCATTGAAAATTTCCAGTATTAACAGTAGCAGCACTTCTAGCGCCTTCGTTATAATCTATTTGTTCGTATATTTTAACTAAATTAAATATACTATTTTTTGTTTCATCTCTAAACGCGTGTTCTTCAGTTCTTGGAAACTGTCGATAAAATTCGTTTAATGCATCTTGATCATCTCTTAATCCATCAGCCTCGTTTTCCCAGTGATCAACAACGCCTATGTCTATTAATTCACCGTCAGGTCCATAACACTCTCGTGTTGGGGTATCGAAAACTGGTCGTCCATACTCATCAATAAATCCTTCATAGTTCCATTCCATTGGGATAAACAGAGAATATAAACCAGAGCGTGTTTGACCATTTCTATTTCTTTGTGTTACGTCGCTATCGTTATATAGCTTTTTAAAATTATCACCACCTTTATCCAAAGCGTTTGATGTTGATCCCATCATACACTTACCTATAATTCTACTACCTAATCTTAAACAAGTTTTTGTTACTCGCCAGTTATTTAGTATATTATCAGGCCTTTCCCATTTACCACTTTCATCGTGTACTAACAAGTTAAGCTTTTCACCGTCATAGCTGTTATCACCTGTGTTTTTCCAATCAATAGTAGTGTCAAGTCCAACCAGCTCTTCCTCTTTTTCGTTTGCCGTAATTTTTCTACGCGTAAACTTACTTGCAGGAACCCTATAAGCAAGTTCACTTTTAGGTCTGTCCATACCGTCTTGTATCGGTTTAAAAAAGAACGGATAGTTAATTGAGATAGGAACGACCTTATCTGTAAACATTTTCTTAGCATCAGCACCACTTTTTGATAGTATTCCATATCTAGAGTCACTCGATATTGTAGCCAAGTTAACAGTTTCAGCTGAGCTCATAAACGAAAAACCGCTACGTCTGTTTTTTAAATAACACATACCGTAGCATCTTTTATCAGCTTTACACGCCTCCCAAAATATAAAGAACAGTCTATTAGCTTCTCTAAAATCAGGAGCACCAACATCTATTTTACTCCATTGAAGATACATATAATGGCTACCTGTTATATAAGTAGGTTCACCATTGTTAATAAACCAAAAGCCTTCTTCTCTACGCTTAAACTCTTCGTTTATAAGATCATACCATTGATCTTTAGCTTCTTCAGGATAACTTCTCCAGTCAAATATGTTTTTAAGTTTACCTAACTCTTTTGGATAATCTATTTTTTCCCATTTATTGTTGTGCATGTGCACGTCTTGCGGTTTACTCGGCAGCCCAATTCGCAAACCTTGAATCTCCAGTATCTGTCCAATTCTCCCAGTTTTGCTGATAACCACAATATCATGTTCTTTATTGTATCCATATTCCCATTTACGTTTTTTGTTAAGCCGACTTATTGTAGTCTTCTTAACTGGTTCAACTATTTTATATAAACTTTGCTCGTACATTATCTCGATCTACCTTCCGCGAAGCCTTTAAATACTCTCTCTTCTTTCTCTTCAGATGTCTTTCCTTCCAAAATATTTTCTTCTTCTTGTATTCGGTTAAGGATTTCAAATGCATCAAATATTGCTAACTTTTTAGTAGCCGCAGCATTTTTTAGTCTATCAGCAGAAATATCATCGTCACTATCAACAATGGCTTCTTTTGCCACTTTTATCAACTCCTCAACTGCTTTATGCCCAGCTTGGATTATACACTTCTTCGTTTCCTTGATATTCATATTTAATTGTAATAAATTTAGAGTACACTCTATATAATCTTTGGTTTTCAAAAACAAACTCGTACTCTGAGTTTGGTGTAAATCCCACTAAATCATTTTGCTTCACGCTTCCGTCTGAATATTTTACAATACCCATTAACGGTTCTTCTGATTCTGCGTCAAGCCCGTTTAAATTTTTTATAGGCTGAACAAAGCAGAAGCCAAGCATAGAGCTCCACTCTTTATTTTTGTAAAGAAATATTTGATCTGGATATATTATATATTTATCTTCTTCAAAATAATTCTTACTGTTTCTTTCTTTACCGTATACATCTGTCCATCTCCTAAATACGTTGTGATGTACAATTACAGTATCACCTGTTTTTATTCCAGTTTGATTAACAATAGGTGTTTGTAAAACTACCGCCTCTCTGTTTGTAAATTGATGGTGCTGTGTCTCTGAATTTAATATTAAGCTTTTATCACCAACCTTAACAGTGTTGTTGTATCTACCGCCTTTTGGTCTAACTAGGAATCCATAAGTCCCTTTCATTTACGTGGTGTCTATAGTTTATTAGTATTTCGTTTCCTATAAAAATGTCTTCTTCTGCAACCATAATCATATCATTATTGTGCAGAAAATAAAACTTAGCGTTATTAGTATCAGAGTGATTTGTATATCTACCTAGCGTAGTCTTGTAGTAAGTATCAATAGTGCCTAGGCCTATAACCTGTCCTTTTGATATATTTCTTTTAGCAAAGACTCCATAGCCGTGTATATTTGATTTACGCTTTTCGTAAAACCTATTATAAAACTCTAGTACTTGACCTGTTTTAGTTATTGTCTCAAGATCTTCTTTCGTTATATTGAAGTCTTTTAACATACTTTCAAACCCAGTCATTAATACTCTAGGTTGTACTCTACTGATATTGCCATATTTTTGTTAAAGTCTTTCCAAGGAAGAACATCTTTATTCTTTTTAATGTAAACAGAATACTTTTCTTCTTCTTCAACAATATCACAAATAGTATGACCTCCATATACTTCTTGCCCTACAGAATAATGCATAGCATCAATCTTGTAGTCTTTACCTATTGTTATTTTTCGTATTAGCTTCGTCGTGTCCATCTTCATTATATTTAATTGTACCGTCCATAATATTAACATCATAGGTACCGTAAGCTTCCTCTAGTTCTTTTTGAACTTGCTGAAGCAACGCTTGTACTTGCATAACGTCGTGTAGTATGTTGTGTTTTTGAGTTTCAATAATACCAAGTTGTTGTTGTCCTTGGTTTATAGTTCTAACTATACCTTGTAGTTTTTCTAACTCTTCTTTAGTAATAGAGTCTGGTCTAAGGTCTTTCACCTTAGGCGTTTTTCTTTTTGCCATTTTATTTAATTTAAGTTAATTATTATTTGTTTAGCAGGCTTCTACTCTTCTAACACTACCGTCACTTATCACCTGCATGTTGTAATGAGCGCCTGACACTAATATTTTATAAAACCCAGAGGCAGATAAATTAGAGCTCACTAAAGGAAGCGTTGTATAAATAAGATTACCTACAGCTGGAAGAGCGTTAGCTCCATTGTGATATAAAGTATTAGTTACAAGATGAGCTTTTACTATTGAACAAGTTGGTTCACTTTGTAACGTACTAGCAAGAAAAGATAAAGCGCCAGGATTTCTTTCCTTAAACTTCTTTATCTTCACGGCTGGATTTTTACCTCTAGCCTGTGCTGCTGTATTAGCGTTTCCTAATGCCATTAATATCCAAAATAAACCATTGCTGCAGACTCATTATCGTTAAGCTTTATAGAATCCCATCTTCCATAAATAGTTGTTCCTCCAGAGAAAGTAGTACCGTTTGTTAAAGCTAAACCACCAACACCTTCAGTGCCCGCGTCGTTTTTTCCAGGCGTAAGAATACTAATGAAAGCGTCATCATCAATACTTGTTGTAGCACTAATAACAATATTGCTAGTGCCTAGCGTTGTTATTGTACCTAAAAGAGCACCTGTAGCCGTTAGATATACTTCATCTCCAAGCTCTAATCCTAAAGAAGCTGTTGTAACGTCAAACGCTATAGTAGCCGAAGAACCAACAGCTCCATTAACCTGAATAGTTTGGTGGCCTCTATCGTGAGCTGCTCCAACAGTATTAGCAAATAGATTTGCATCTTTTGATACTAGTGTGTTAACTTCGGAGTCTGTTATAAATGTTATAGCAACTATAGCCATACCTTCTGGGCACGTTACTGTATTGTCGTCAGCTGACAAAAAAGCACTACCCATTTGGCCAAAGTTATAAGCTGTTGCAGTTGAATTAATTCCCATTTTATCTTTTTATTTTTTCGTATGAGCGTCCGCCAAAATAAGCGCCGATCACTGTTATTAATACTAATTGTAGTAGATCAACCCACTTGTCCTCTACTGTAAACATAATCACACCAGCATCTATGAAAATTAGCAATGTGGTGCAAATAACTAGCCAAGCTAACACTAGCGGGCGTATTGATTTACTGAGCCATGAATCAGACTGCATGTCTGACTTCCACCTAGCTGTAACTTCCTCTTGCATCTTAGCCTCGCTGTCTAAAAGCATTTGCTTTATTTTAGCTTTAGCCTCATCGCGTTCTTTGTCTGTA
>Ga0098037_1001338_pt1 | contig 11383 bp, 8 predicted proteins | sample 5_EtaG_FD_75050 | JGI IMG/M metagenome (GOLD analysis project Ga0098037, IMG submission 75050) | Marine viral communities from the Subarctic Pacific Ocean - 5_ETSP_OMZ_AT15132 metaG | ecosystem: Environmental > Aquatic > Marine > Oceanic | place: Pacific Ocean | collected 2015-01-08 | reverse complement strand
TTCGTCTTGTGTACGTTTTGATTCATACATTTCCCAACCTTTACCTTGAAGTTTACCTTCTTTAGGTCCACGTTTGGATGATTTTAACCATAGAACTCCTAGTCTGTCTATCTTTTTTCCAAAACACTCTTCATAACATTGAGCGTAAACAGCGGTCTGCAAATCATAAGTCGTTTGTAAGTGGTTTGATGTTTTAAAATCTATAATCCATAGTTCATCGTCTATTTCGCATACTAAATCACATGTACCTGCTACTTTGAGTTTATCTGAAAATAAATGTACTTCAGCTTCTAATAGTGTTGGTTTATATTCTTCCCAGAAATCAACAAATCTTAAAAACATTTGCCATACATTTGGATCATATTGGGGATTGCCATTAGAAGATAAAAAACTTAATTCTTTACCATTTAGATAATCTTCACACATTTCATGTACTTGAGTACCTTCTTCAGCAGCTTTTTTAACTATGTAATCAGCTGAGTATCCTACTTTTTTAAGCCAATCTTGAAAAAATTTGCCTTTTGGATAACATGATAAAACATATGTTATAGAAGGATAATATTTACCATTTCTTCTATAATATCTAGAATCTGGTAATGTTATTTGTTTTGCATCCTCAGATATTTCTAATATCCTATTGTATTTCTTCTTAATATTTCTTTTACTCATATTAATGAGATTTTCTTCTCCATTAGCTCAAATTCGTCTATTGGTTCAGTGTTTTGAATTAGTTTTGTAAAATGAGAGAATCCCATTTCATTTGGATCTTTTCCATCTAATTCTACAAGATATACTTCTTTACCTTGATTTAATAAATATTCACAATGTTTAAGTGCTTGTTTTATAGCATCTGTATCTAATGCTATATAAATCTTTTTAACAGTTGATTCCACTATCCTTTTTAATAAATTTTTTTGTATATTCTTACCCAATAAAGGTATAGCATTACGTTTTATTGTCATAGCATCAAATGGACCTTCACATAGTACTAAGGGCGAACCCCAATTTATAAATAATTCAAATGGTATTATATCTCTTGAACATTCTGGATTTCTATATTTTATAAATGGGTCTTTTTCAAATGAACGACCTGTGAAATAATTTAATTCACCATTTTGATCATATGAAGGAATTATAATCATATTTTTATATCTACCAAAATCACAATAACCTAAATTATATTTTAACATATCATCATCTGAGATATTTCTGTTTTTAAGATAGTTATATGCTCTTCTAGCTGTAAGACCTGAGGTGCTTAATATTAGTTTAAATTCCTTAGGTAATTCAACATGATTTTCTACTATAACTTCTTTTACTTCACTACCAGTTTTAACTAATTTACCTAATTCTATAAATTTACCTGATGGTGTTTTAAGTAATTTAAATAAACCTTTTATAGTTTTACCTTTTTTACCACAAACCCAACAATGCCAAGGATTATGTCCTTTTTTATTTTCTGTAAAGTTAATTTCTAGTTTTGGTTTATGATGATTACAGAATGGACAGTGATAAGATTTATTACCTCTGGCTGTTCTTTTACCATTACCTATAACAGTATCAACTAAATTAACTAATAGCTCATTTATCACAGTGTTTAATATAACATTAATTTATTGGGATTCCAAATCTTTTGTAAAAAACTTACTTAAAATATTATCATTAAAATATTTATCTGGGTTTTCTAAAACTTGATAAACAAATTGGGTTTGTGTTTCATAATAAGTAAGAAGTTTTTTGTTTGGTGCTATTTTTAATATACACTTTTCAAAATTTTCTATAGGTTCTGATTTTATTAGCTCTAAAAGAGGTTTATTAGAACCATAATATGTTTTCCAATCTGATTCTTTGCTAACACGTTTGTGGGTTGGTTTTCTGCCTTTAACACCTTCATACATTGCTAAATCTTTTTTAGTTACTTTTACTTTACGATTATGTATAAGTACTTTTTTACCTATATAAGATTTTCCAGAAGGTATATGTGTTATTCTATATATAAATCCAAATGTATTTTTTGGAAATTGAGAATATTCAGTTATTTCATCTCCATGATAAGTCCAATTCATATAAATGTTTTGGTTAATATTTAAGGTGTTTGTACCTGGATAGTTCCACCCATAGCTCCATGTCTACTACAATAGTAATAAAGTTTATTGTAGAAATAATTTTGTGGTATTGTTAATACAATAGTATCATTTGGTCCCGCGACAGCTTCATTTATATTATTTCCAGAATCTGCTGTTGAGTCTATTTGGAAAGGATGGTCTCTATTAATTCTTGAAACATCAAAAGTGTAAGTAGATCCTCTAAATAAAGTTAAAGTAGGTTGTTGTACTCCATCAATAGTATATTTGTTTTCTCTATTGCTATCTTCTATTATATTCACAACAAAGGAGTTATTGTTTGTAGTATCATCTCCTGCATCATCATCTGTTTTATTACCTCCATCATTAGAGTCACCATCTGTTTTATTACCTCCATCATTAGAGTCACCATCTGCAGTGTCATCTGGTGGTGTGTCTACTATAAAATCACCATCATCATCATCATCTGTTTTATTACCTCCATCATTTGAGTCACCATCTGGATCTGACGTACCATCATCTGTTTTATCATCTGTTTTATCACCTGAGTCACTGTCTGGATCTGTTATTGGATCTGTTGATGTATCATCTGTTTTATCATCTGTTTTATCACCTGAGTCACTGTCTGGATCTGTTATTGGATCTGTTGATGTATCATCTGTTTTATCACCCCCATCTTCATCAGCTGAGTCACCATCTGGATCTGTAGTATCATCTGGATCTGTAGTATCATCTGTTTTATCACCCCCATCTTCATCAGCTGAGTCACCATCTGGATCTGATGTATTATCATCTGTTTTATCACCTGAGTCATCATCTGGGTCTAATATTGGGTCAGTTGATGTGTCATCATCCTCAGTTTTACCATCTGTTTTATCACCTGAGTCATCATCTGGATCTAATATTGGATCTGATGTATTATCATCTGTTTTATCATCCCCATCTGTTTTACCATCTGAGTCACCATCTGGGTTAATTATTTCATCTACTATATCATCTTGAAATTCTTCATCAGGTAAACCTGATCCTGATCCTGATCCTGATCCGGGGTTAATTATTTCATCTACTATATCATCTTGAAATTCTTCATCAGGTAAATTATTATCTGAGTCATCAGAGTTTGAGTTATTAGAGTTTGTGAAAGTTATTGTTGTTCCATTTGTTAAAAATGGGAAGGCACTTCTAATTAAAAATTTAAACTGTATATGAGTTTGTCCTAAGTGTACTTCATTATAATAAGCTGTTAGAGCATTTAAAATGTCATTTTTATCATTTCCTTGTATAACATGAGATATTTTTTCTGTTATTGTTTGATTATTTTGTGTATTTCTTGTCTTTTTTAAAGCATGTATTATCCAAAAATCAGATAAATCTAAAACACCAGTTGAAGTAGAAGTATTACCAGAACTTGAATTGGAGCCAGAACCTGAACCTGAACCTGAACTGGATTTATTATCATTTTCTTTTTCTTTATCGGCTTCTTTTTCTTCAGTAGTTTCTTCTTCATTATTTGAAGAATTGGCTTTAGCTGAATTATCTGTTGATTGAGTTACTACTTCACCATCATTTTCCTTCTCAGTTGAGGTTGTCTCTTGTTGAACCCCATCTAGACTCTCATCTGATGCTTTATTTTGATTTGTATTATTATCTCCTTCTGGCATTGTTTTTAATTTTTAAGGTAAAAATGGTTGGGGTTTTAAAAGTTTTTCTATTATAGCATATATTCTATTATTAGCATATGATGATATATTAGCCCTTACAACTGTTATTCTATAAAAAGGATAATCTGGGTCTTTTGGGGCCTTAATAGTAATTATACCTGTTTCATCATCTAAAAAATTAGTGTCAAGATCAAATGTTCCATCAGATACTTGTTTATCAAAATATGAATAAGTACCTTCATTATTATAAACAATATTAACAAGACTTGATGGATTTATAGGATTCTGTTGGATTTCACAAGATAAACTATTTAAAGAAGATTTTAATTTTATATAACCATCATCAAAATATGTTAACTCTTGAGTCACATTCCATTCAGCTGTGCGAGCTCCCATAATTTGAAAATCTTGAAGACCTTTAGAGCCTGATGGTAAAGATAATACAGCAGAACCTTGAACTGTTAAAGATTGTGATCCAGATTGTGCTGATTTATTGTTTATTATTACTTTATCTTTTACTTGTAGATAAGCTAATGAGCCTGAAGTTGTGGTGACATCACCATTTAAATTACCACCTAAAGTAATATTCTCAGCTATATCAAGGTTACCACCCCCTTCAATATTACCACTAGCTGTTATATTATTAAAAGAACCATTTTCAGCTACTAAGTCTCCACTTCTAAAATCTCCATTAACATCTAATGTGTATAAAGGATTGTTTGTAGCAACTCCAACTCTTGTATGTTGTTGTAAACTTCCTAAAGTTGAAGATGAAATAAATATTCTATCCCTACCTGCAGTTCCTATTTTTAATTTATCATCACTAAGGGATTGAATGTAAGCTGTGTTATCATCCCCAGTAGTTTTAAACTCTATTGCTAAACCATTATTTGGGTCACCATTTTGATCTATTAATTGAATACCTAATTGAGGACCACCATCATCTGGGGCTGTTATTTTTAAATAACCATTTTTAATTTGTGTTAAACCCCCTTTATTATCAAAAGATACAGTACCTAATGTATTTAAAGAACCAGTTATTGTAGTATTTCCTACTATTTTTGTTGACCCTGTTGTATTTAAAGATCCTGAAAGGTTAATATCATAAGCCTCTACCCCTGTGAAAGCATCTATAGATTGTGATACCTCATGGGCAAAAATTATTTTTCCTGTTTGTACTCCTATTTTATCTAATCTTTTTGCCATGTTTATAAATATTATAAGTCTAAGTTAACTAATATAGTGGTGTCTGTAGTATTTGAACTTTGTAAAGGTTGTGATAATTTCCCTACAGCTACTAATTGGTTTGCATTATTATATAATCCAACTGTGGTTACATAAGGTTGAAAATAAGAACCGGTTAAATAATCATATAATATACCACTATTTAAACTGCTTGATATGGCTGATGGATTTTGTGTATAATTATATTCATTAGGGTTAAAAGTACATTTATATTGTGATTCATATACTGTAGTAGTACTTTGAAATGAACAAGTAACAATACTACAAGATAAAAATTCATCTAATTCTTCTTCATCATTTTGAGAATAAAGAGCTGTTCCATATATAGCTGTATCATAATCATCATAACTACTTGAAACTATTGAACCTCCATAAGTTGTTAATATTACTAAACCATGTTGATATATTATTTCACCTACTTTAATTCCATTATTAAATAATCTTCCTTCACCATCATCTGTTATTTTATTTTTTGTTGAACCTGTAGTTTCAAAAGAAAAAGTTCCAGGTCTAATTCTTTCACCATATAAATTTGATGGTATAGAAATAACTCCTATATAACCACCAGATCCTGTTGGAAATTCTCTATCAGCTTCTAAAGTATTATCTAAATAGTTAACATAAGCAGGTTGGGTTCCATCACCCCCTTGTCCTCTTCTAACACCATCTATACCAATTGATGATGTGAAAGCAGGTGAACCATTTACTCCTCTTAAATAATTTGAATAATATAATTGTTTTGCTGATTCGTATATTAAAGGCTTAGAATACTTTTTAATATACCCTGTTAGATCAGAACCTGATATGTATGGGGTATTTTTACCTTTAAATCTATCTATTCCAACATTAGGGTCAATAAGTTCATTTCTCCCTTTAAAAGTAAAAGTTTTATTTACTTGTAATGGAGTTACAACAATGTCTGATGTGGTTAATGACTTGAAAGCACTCATTCATCCTAAAAATCTAATTTAACTCTTACTAAAGCTTCCTTAGTAAAATCTTTTAATAATGGTTTTGAAAGTTTGGCTACTGCTACTAATTCATTTGCATCATTATACATTCCAACTGTTGTTAAATATACTTGAGGATTGTTTATAAATTCTGAGTATACTAACTCTCCAGTTGATCCTGATATAAATGATGGATTTGTTGAATAATTAAACTCTGAGTTTCTCGCTCTAATAAAAACATAATCTGATGTTATAGTTTCTTCAGCATTTAATGTGAATAAAGCTCCATCTTCAATACTTTCAAACATATTATCAGTATTGAGTTGATTAGATATAGGATAATTTCTATTAGTAAAGTAACTAGTAGCAGCACTTAAAGCATCTGGGTTAAGTAAAATAGTTCCAATTTCAGGAAAGAATAAACCAAATGAGCCAGAACCTGGTACATAACCAGAAGAGTTATAAGGTGTTCCATTTGAACCTGATATAACTTGGTATACTCTTGTTGATCCTATAAAAGTTGAAGTTTGAGTAGATCTTGAATCATTTGTTAATTGAATTGTACCTAAGGGTCCATTTAACCTTAAATTAAAAGTAGATGGAAATAGTTTTTCTTTATATCTTGATCTTTCAATTGATAAAACATAAAAATCATCCAGGGTGTGTGAATTATTACCTCCTCCATATATAAATTTAGAATTTTCATCTTCTAAAATCATAGTTCTATATTGACCATAAATTGTTGAGGATGGTGATAAATTTGGATATAATTGATTATAATATGTACTTCCATATCCTAAACAATGTCCATAAGCTATGTCAAATTGTACAGCAGCATTAGAATCTGTTTCTGGATCTGATTGATATACACTTAAATAATAATTTCCTGAACTGCCACCAGCTTGAACTGATGATGTAAAAAACTGTGTTAGAGTTGGCACATCTGTTGACCATGCTGTCGATTGTACTGAATCAGCACTTACAACAAAATCTTGAGCATCTAAACTTTTAAATCCCATTTTTAATATTTTTATAAAGTAGTTTGTGTTATTGTGACAGGTATTGTTAATCTAGCTCCGCTGTCTAACCCTACCACTGTTAATGTTGTTTGTAATATAGAATTACTTCCAAATAAAGTATTTACAGTTGTAGCTCTTAAATTAATTTGAGTTCCTATAACTGTTGAGGATACATTTGTACCTAATGTTGTTGTTGAGGATGTATTTTGATTTGTGGCTGCTTGACTTTGAATTCCTACTCCTGTAAATGTAGCCATAGTTCTTACATCTCCTATAGTTGCTGAATATCCTGATGTTTCAAAGGCCTGAGCATTCCCTAAATAATTTAATGTTGATGGTTCTATTGTTAATGGTGAACCTTGAGCTAAAGATATAGAAGGAAATCCTAAATCTATAACTGGTAAAACAGCTGTACCTCTTGGTAAAGTAGCTAATTTGTATTTCATTATTTGATTCTCATCTGGAAACGCCTCTAATAAAGGCATGTTTTCTAAGGCTTCTCCATAAAAAGCGGAACCTGAGGCATTATTTGGATTATACAAAGTATAATCTATTTCATCATCTGCTAAGGAAAATTGTGTGATTCTGAATGAACCATTGTTTTGTGCTAACAACTCTCTACCTTTTTTAGTTAAGATAGCATCAACTGTTACAACTTGATTATTTAAATATCCCATTTTTGTTTAATTATATGTTATAAATATATGTATTATTTGTTTTTACTCCAAACTGTATTTTAAGTTTTGTTTGAACCAAATTCTTTTGTTATTTTTTCAATGTTATTTTGGATTTCTTCAGTTATAAATTCAGTTGTGAAATATCCCTGACCTACTCCCCCTATTGGGTCTTGTATAAGTACATAGTCTTCTCCAGTTAATTGACCCTTACCAACAGCTTTCCATAATAACATTCCAAGACCATTAGTTGGAGAATTTGGATATTGGTTATTTTCTGTTGATAATGAATCTCCTATATTTATTTGATTAATAGATTGACCTGAAGAACCAGATTCTATTCCAAATTTTATTGGTGGGTGAAGTATAAAAAATACAGGATTCATATCATAAGCTGAATTAAAACTTGGGTCTGTGCCTACAAGTTCATATACTCCTCTACTAGCTAAAGGATATGGATAATTACCATTTTCATCTTTTTGATCATACCCATAATTAAAAGGTACTAAATTTTCACCTTTTGTTAAAGCATCTTCTAAAGTACCTGTTGAACCCGCACTGTTTAATTCTCTGTATATAGTGACAAACCACCTATCTCCATTTGTTAAACCTGCATTTATATTATTTATAACTTTTGTGGTTGTGAGTTTTGTTGTAGTTCCTGCTTGATAATATCCATCTTGGTTTTTCTTTACTTTACTTATATCATTATTCCAATTTAAAATCATTAAATGTGGTTGGTTTGATTTAATAACTCCATAAGAACCTGATATAAATTTAACTAAGGGGTTAGATGCAGTTGGGTTATCTCCAGTCACAATACCATCATCATATGATGATGTAAATATATAACTACTTTTACCTGGTGCTGCAAAACCTAATGCTGCTATTTTAGTAGATGGAGGTATTATTGGATTATCAGCTTGGTTTATACCATATGATCCAATTTGTATTTTAGTATTTATAGGAACTACATTATTTAAAGTGGTATAAAATTCACCTCTAGATTGTGATACTTGCCAAACATATAAAGGTAAGCTTGGATTATTTTGAGGAATTGTTCTAATAGTAGGTACAGGGTCTAATGGATCTGATGAAGCTCTATAAGAGAACATACTAGGTTGTGAAATGGTTTCAAAACGATAATCATCATATAGTTTTTCTTCTATTCCTGATGTTTTGTTAATAACTCTAACTGATGAGGTAGTATTAACTTGAAGTATATTACTCATTTTCATACCACCCCAACCTAAAATTTCAGGAGTTGTTCCACCACCCCAAGCAAATTCAAATATATTAATACTATCCATTTCTATAGGACTTGTATTACCATAATTTCCTATGTTAAATGATGAAGAATTCCAAACATTAATTTTCTCTGATTGGTTTTTTGTTCCTAAATATCTTGGTGTAATTGATGTTAATTGTGTATAAAAAGATTCTGGTACTGTTGCTCTTGTGGCACTACCACTAATTAAAGATATAACATTAACTGGTGTTGTTTGAGATGTTGAGTAATCTACATCTTGTAAAAATGGATTTGGTCTTTCACCTTCTACTTCTCCTTGTAAAACATCACAATTAGAATTTTTGAATTTTGAAGTTAAAAAAGGTTCTATTATTAATGATGTTGGATTTGGTGTATCTATAGCTGAACCTATTAATAATTTAGTACCAGCTCCAAATTGAACTGTACGAAGACCTGATTGTCCACCATCACCATTAATTGTAACAGCTATAAAACTACCAGGTCGCAAATATTCTTTTTGAAGTGTTCCTTGTAAATTTATAGGTCCTGTAGCTGTATCTTGTGTTGAATATTCAATTATTAAATTATCATTTACTGATCCTTGATTTTGTCTATAAGCTCTTACTTGTATTACTACTGGTTGATTAACAGAGGCTATTGTAGTTAAAGTACCTTGAAGTTTAACTGTTAAATCCTTTTGGGGGAGTGTAGGAATGTAATAAAGATTATTTACTGGCTCAAATGGAGATTGGAATGTCTCTCTCCAAGAACCACTAGTAGCAAAATTCATATTATCTTCATCAACAGTTGCAACAGGAATTATAACACCAGGTCGAACAGGGTTGTAAGGATATGTTTGAGAGACTGTATAAGCTGATGTATCCATTGAACCTGTGAATATATATTCTTCTACTAAATCTTTATCTACTGTAGGTATATCATCATTATTTGGAGCTTGTACCCCAAATAAAAAATAATCTGCATATTCATTAGAAGTTAATACATTAAATATTTGACTTCCTGTTGATAAAGGTAAAATTATTTTTGTTAAAGATTCAAGTGTTGAAGTTAAATCTAAACCATTACCATCAATTTTTGAAATTTTTATATATTTTATAGCTGCCATTAATAACTTTTATTATAAATATTTTTAATTTTTAAGATCCTCCCCATATTAAAATTTCAACTACTGTATCTGAAAAAATTGTAATACTTCCTGGGTTGGAACTATTGTAATTTGTAGTATAAGCTGGACCTACTGAAAATCCACCGGTTTGAATTGGATTTTGAGTTACACCTGAACCACCACCTGCACCTGAAGATGCTGGTGTAACATTATTTATTATCATATACCCATTATTGTTTAAAGTTCCAATATTAGTATAATTCATATAAATATCATATTGATCCGAGGTAACACTACTAGGTAGATTAATTGTAAAAGTAACAGTAACCATCTCTCCTTGAGAAACATTAAACGAAATTGGACCAACTGGATTTGTTGTATTTTGACCTCCCCCAAAACTACTAGCTTCTGAAAAATGTGATATTTCAAATGTACCTGCATATAAGTTAGATGGACCTCCACCTAACGCTACTTCTAAAATGCCTACAGCTCCATAAGGACCTGAGCCTGCTCCTGAGATTGGTGAAAATCCAGAGCCAGCTCCAGAACCTGGGATTGGTTTTCCAGCTCCACCTCCTGATCCTCCTGTTATTGGTGATAATGGAGGTAATGATGCGTATGTTGGTGAAAATAATGGTGCGTTAGTAAATGGATTATCTGCATATAAAGTTTGTATGTATCCTGGAAGTGGTTTGTTTAAACCACTTAAAAACTTACCTTCCATCATAAACCAATCATTATAAGCATAAGATCTAATTCCATAAGAAGGAATTACTGTAGAAATGTTTTTGACATCATTACATCCTGCATTTAATTCTCCATTTGTAACTAATATTACAGACCCACTAAATTCACCATCATAAAATTCATATTGTGAGTCACTTGTTTTAGATGATGAACCTGTTAAATTTAAAAAAGTTTCTACAAAACTTTGAGTTAAATCAAATCTATTATTAGGACCATTACCTAAAGATCCAGATGGTGATGTTGTTGTACTATTGAATACATCTAGTACTCCCCCAGTACCTCCAGATATAAAAGCAGTTTCTATGGAACCTGTATATTGGATTTTATCATCATATGATACTTGAGGTTGTGGGTATTTGTTTCTTTCTAATAAATGTTGTTTTATTACTAAACCTGATGCTAGACTTGTTCTAGTAGGAATAAAGTTTTTGATCATTTTAAATAATGAGTTATCAAAAAATTTAATTAATCTAACAAAATCTACTAAATCATAATTTTTAATATATTTTTTAAAATATTCTTCACTTAAATTATTTAAATCAGGATAATTATTTCCTGTAAATCTATCTCTAGGGTCTCCTATATAATCACCAACATTAAAATGACCCATTTGTCCTATAATATCATC
>Ga0098037_1001336_pt1 | contig 11392 bp, 10 predicted proteins | sample 5_EtaG_FD_75050 | JGI IMG/M metagenome (GOLD analysis project Ga0098037, IMG submission 75050) | Marine viral communities from the Subarctic Pacific Ocean - 5_ETSP_OMZ_AT15132 metaG | ecosystem: Environmental > Aquatic > Marine > Oceanic | place: Pacific Ocean | collected 2015-01-08 | reverse complement strand
CAATTGGGTAGGTAGACTTCAAGCATTATATGGACAACAATCAACATCTGCAAAAGAATCATGGAGACTTACAGAACATTTTGTTAATCAAGTAGATTGGTTATACTTAGTAGCAGGTAATCACGATGTGTGGAGTGGAGATGGTGACCCATTAGAATTTATAATGAGAGAACATAGTGGTGTATATGAACAATGGGGAGCAAGACTTAATCTTATATTTCCTAATGGAAAAGAAATACGAGTAAATGCTAGACATATGTTCAAAGGTAATTCAATGTGGAATACAGCTCATGGAGTAGCAAAGGCAGCTCAAATGGGATGGAAAGACCATATACTTACTTGTGGACATACTCATGTATCAGGTTATCAAGTATTAAAAGATGCAGCTAGTGGATTAATAAGTCATGCATTGCAAGTAGCCTCATTTAAAATAATGGATAGTTATGCAGATAAACTTGGGTTAGATGATAAGAATATCTTTAATGCTCCAGTTACAATCATAGACCCTTACTATGAAGATGATGATAATAGATTAATTACTACTATCTTTAATCCATATGAAGGTGCTAAGTTTTTAGAATACAAAAGAAAACAATGGAAAAAATCGAAACAGAAATAATTCTAATACCAATCCTTTCATATTGGGGATTAGCAAACAAAGGACCGAATCAACATTCACATCATCAACAAGGTCGTAAATCACAAAGTTACAAACAATGGAAGTTTACTATAGATGGCAAATATAAATACACAGAACGTAAGCGAAGCTGAAGAAGCTCTAAAACTTGCATACACAGACTTAATAGCTTTTGGTAAGTTATTTTTACCTGATGATTTTTTACGAAGTGAAACACCATTCTTTCATTACGAAGTTGCAGACTCTATAGACAACAAAGAAGTAAAGCAATGTGCTATTATTATACCACGAGGTCATGGTAAAACTGTTTTAACAAAAGCATCTATGTTAAAAGACTTTGTTTTCTGTAAAGACGATTTTCTTTTTTATGCTTGGGTATCTGCTACACAAAAATTAAGTGTAGGTAATATGGATTACATTAGACACCACTTAGAATTTAACGATAGATTAAAATATTATTTTGGAAATTTAAAGGGGAAGAAATGGACAGAGGAAGATATAGAGTTAAGCAATGGATGTAAACTTATTAGTAAAAGCAATGTCGCAGGAATCAGAGGTGGAGCAAAACTACACAAAAGATACGACCTCATCGTACTCGATGACTTCGAGCATGAAGCAAACACAATTACACAGGAAGCAAGAGATAAGAATGCTAATCTTGTTACTGCTGTTATCTATCCCGCTATTGAGCCTCACACTGGTCGTCTTCGTGTTAATGGCACTCCTGTACATTATGATTCTTTTATTAACAATCTTCTCAACAATCATGCAAAATCTAAAAAAGAAAATAAAGAGTTTGCTTGGAAAGTAATTACATATAAAGCATTATTAGATAATGATACTCCATTGTGGTCATCTTTTTTTAATAAAAAGAAATTAGATGAAAAGAAAAAGTTTTATTCTGATAGTGGCATGCCTCAAAAATTCTTTCAAGAATATATGATGGAAGTACAATCTGAAGAAGATGCTATATGGAAAAGAGAACACATTAGATATTGGAATGGATACTTTAAAAACGAAGATGGGGCTAACTATATTGTAAAAGATGGTGACGATATACCAGTTAATACATTTATTGGATGTGACCCTGCTACAGATATTGATACTAAGCATGCTGATTATAGTGTTATAACTGTTATTGCTATTGACGCTAATAATGAATTATATGTTTTAGAATATGAAAGACATCGCAGTATTCCTACTATAGGCTCTAAGAATCCAGACACAGGAGACATTATAGGAAAAAAAGGTGTAGTAGATATTATTATAGAATTACATCAAAAATATAATTGCACATCATCTACAGTTGAAGATGTAGCAATGAATCGTAGTATATTTCAAGCAATGAATGATGAAAGAAGAAGACTAAATAAGTACGATATATCCGTAATACCACAAAAACCAGGCGGTACACAGAAACGAAATCGCATTTATTCTGGACTTTCTGCACGTTTTAGTACAGGAACTGTACATTTACGTAAAAATATGTTTGATTTAATTAACGAAATACTTACTTTCGGTCCTAAAATGGCCCATGATGATACAATTGAATCACTTTATTACGCACAAATACACGCATTTCCGCCAAGTATGAAAAAAAGTAAAAATAAAAAATCATGGTTTAAACCAAAAAGAAAAGTTAAAAGTTGGTTAGTATCGTAAGGAGTATATATGCCTAAGTTTGGTAAAAGGTCAAAAGAACGATTGAGAGGGATAGACGCAAGATTAGTTAGTGTCCTAAATGAATTAGTTAAGATTATGGATGTTACAATCATTGAAGGATTACGGAGTGAGCAACGACAGGAAAAGTTACTAAAAGAAGGCTCAACTAAAACAAAGTTCAGCAAACACATTACAGGAAAAGCTGTAGACCTCGCTCCATATCCTATTGATTGGAATGATAGAGATAGATTTCATTATATGGGTGGAATGATTAGAGGAATTGCTAAACAATTAAATGTTCCTGTTCGCTGGGGCGGCGACTGGGATGGCGATGGCGAGACTAAAGATAATAAATTTGATGACCTAGTTCATGTGGAGATTAGAGGATAATGGCAAGAGTAACTAAAAAAAATAAAGCACAAATAAATAAACAAATATGGGATAAGGTAAATAACTCCCATAGACATAGATGGCAAAGTGTAAGTCAAAAAGGATATGATTTTTATCTAAACGAACAACTTACAAAAGAAGAATTAACAATGTTGGAAGAATCTGGAATGCCAACATTTACTATAAATAGAATAACACCTATTATAGAAATAATGAAATACTTTGTAACTGCTAATGACCCTAAGTGGAAAGCAGTAGGGGCAACTGGAGATGATGTAGATGTCGCTCAAGTTCATGCTGATGTAGCAGATTATTGTTGGTATCTATCAAATGGTAAATCATTATATAGTCAAGTAATACTAGATTCACTTACTAAAGGATTAGGATACTTTCTTGTAGATATTGATAAAGATGCTGATAGAGGAGTAGGTGAAGTTTGTTTTAAAAGACTTGACCCTTATGATGTATTTGTAGACCCTGCTAGTAGAGACTTTTTATTTAGAGATGCAAACTTTATTCAAATAAGAAAGAATATTGCTAGAGCAAGACTTATTAATATGTTACCACAATTTGAAGCAAAAATTAAAAAAGTAACTAAAGGTAGTGATGTAGTATCTTATTCACAAAGAGATATTGATTTTACAGATAGTATTCAAGCAGAAGATTTGACATATGGTGTTAATATGGATGCTGAAGATGATGACATTGTGCCATATTACGAAACATATAGTAAGAAAAAATTTAAATACAGAAATGTATACATTAAAATAGAACCTTCTGAATCTCAACTTGTTATGTTAAAAGAACAAGTACAAGAACAATTAGAATCTTTTAGACAGGAAATAGAAGTAGGTTTAATTGAAAAACAAATGCAAATCGAACAACAAGTTCAAGAAGGTGAAGTAATTCCAGAACGAGCAAGATTAATGATTGACAATTCTCAAAAGATGGCTGCTCAAGCAATACGAGAAAAAGAAATGGAATTAATATCTCAAGCTAGAGATGAAGCTACTATTATTAAAGAACAAGTAATGAGTGAAGCATCTTATAAAAAGTTTGAAGCAGATAAAAACTTTTCTAAAAACATTGTTGATTCTGTAGAGTTTTATGAAAATAGAATTGTAAAGACTGTAAGCGTAGGAGATGATACATTCTTATATGAAACTATTATTCCTATAAGTGAATATCCTATTGTGCCTATTTCTTATATGTATACAGGAACTCCGTATCCAATGAGTGCAGTAACTCCACTTATAGGTAAACAACAAGAAATAAATAAAGCACATCAAATAATGCTTCACAATGCAAACTTATCTTCCAATCTTAGATGGATGTATGAAGAAGGTTCGGTCCCTGAAGATGAGTGGGAAAAGTATTCATCAGCGCCTGGAGCATTGTTAAAATACAGAAGTGGATTCTCTCCACCTACTCCAATACAACCAGCTCCAATTAATAATGCATTCTTTACTGTTGTACAACAAGGTAAATCAGATGCAGAATATATTAGTGGTGTACCTAGTGCAATGATGGGATTTTCTCAAGACCAAGCAGAAACATATCGAGGATTACTTGCTAACGATGAGTTTGGTACTCGAAGATTAAAAGCATGGATGAATAGTATAGTAGAACCATCGCTTGAACATTTAGGTAGAGTATTTAAAATGATGGCTCAAAAACATTATACAATTGAAAAAGTATTTAGAATCGTGCAACCTATGGCAGGTAACGATGAAGAAAAAGAAGTAAGAATAAATGTAAATCTATATAATGATTATGGTAAAGCTATTGGTAAATATAAAGATTATGCATCTGCAAGATTTGATATAAGAATAATCGCAGGCGCAACATTACCATTAAATAGATGGGCATTATTAGAAGAGTATTTTAGATGGTATCAATCTGGATTAATTGATGATATTGCAATGTTAGCTGAAACAGACATTAGAAACAAAGATAAAATTGTAGAAAGAAAATCTCAATTATCTCAAATGCAAAGTCAATTACAATCTATACAAGGATTAATAAAAGACAAAGATGGTACAATAGAAACACTACAACGTCAATTAGTACAAGCAGGTATTAAGATGAAAGTAGGAGACGCTAACAATGAAATACGAAAAGATGTTCTTGAAACTGAATCACAACAAAAACTTCTAAGAGGAATGTTAAAAGTTGAGTTTCAGAAAATGAGAGACGAAATGAAAAACGACATGGAATCTAGTAAGCAAGACGTTGCTCAAAACGAGCAATCTTAGTTATTGCATTTTAGATTTTATAGTTGCTAAATTAAAATAACCTAAAAATAGGAGATAGTATGTCAGAACAAGTAGGTAACGCTCAAGTAGCCCCCGAAAGTACAAACGTACAAGATGCAGTTATGAGCAGCTCAAGTGATTTTTTTGAATCATTAGATAGAGAAGTTAATGGCGGCATATTAGACGAACAACAACAACCAACCTCGGTACAAAGCGGTAACACGCAGTCGAGCCCCAATGTAGAAGTTCAATCGCAAGATGACAATGAAGTCTTGCAAAAGCGATATAGCGATTCAAGTAGAGAGGCTAAAAGACTCAATGGTAAACTAAAAGAAATTGAGCCTTATATGCCTATTCTAGACGCTATGCGTGAAGACCCTAATTTAATTTCTCATGTAAGAAATTATTTTGAGGGTGGAGGTCAGGCCCCACAATCAATGAATCAACAACTGAATCTTGATGAAGATTTTGTTTTTGACCCTGATGAAGCATTTCAAAAACCTGATTCCGATTCTGCAAAAGTAATGGGTGCTACAATCGATGGTATTGTACAGCGTCGTTTAAATAATACACTACAAGCTCAAAAAAGCGAAAATGCAAAAATGGCTAAAGAAGCTCAATTCAAACAAAAGATGAATATGTCTGATGAAGAATGGAGTACATTTACTGAATTTGCTAAAAGTAAGTCTTTAGAACTTGAAGATATATATTACTTAATGAATCGTAAGAACAGAGATAGTGAAATTGCTGATTCAACGAGACAAGAAATTCATGACAAGATGAGAGAAGTACAATCTCAACCTAGCACACTTGCAACACAAGGTAGTGTTTCTGTTGAAAAAAGTACAGACGATAATGTTTTTGATTCAATTTTGGGTACTGATAGCGAACTAGAAAAGGCTTTCAGTATATAAAATTATATTGTTAGCCATTAACTCAAACTAAAGAGGTACTAAAATGGCTGATGTATTCGGCATGGAAACATACGGAAGTTCTCCTGATGCAGGGCATAGCGGAAGCGATATACCTAGCACAGGCGACCTTAGACGTAGGTACAATTTTGGAGATAGAGTTTCTGAACTTTCAATAGCTCAAGACCCTTTTTTCAGATTTGTATCGCAAGTAGCAAAAAAACCAACAGATGACCCTCAGTTCAAATTTACTGAACAAAGAGGTTCATATCACAAACGATACGCTTATGTATCAAACCACGGAACTAGCGCTCCATCTGCTTTAGCAGGAACAGATGCAACTGTTACTCAAAGCAATGTAGATGCTGGAGATGTATATTATTTCTGTATGATTGGTGATTATAAATCAGCAGGTAATATTCAAACTATCCATGGTCAATCAGCAACTGATGTATTACCAGGTTCTTCTGGTTCTCAACCTCAGTTCTTTCTTCCAAATTCTGTAATAAAAGTTCCTTATATTATCGCTGGTTCTGATAATTTTAATGATTCTGAAACTGCAAGTAATTGGGATGATTCAGGTGGAACAACTAATGTAGCAACTACTCCAGACGATTATCTTTTAGCTAAGATATTATCTGTAGACTTAGTTTCTGTATCAAATGCTGTTATTTTAAAAACAGAAATAGTAAGTAAAGGTTCTATGGATACTACAGATGCTGAATTAACATCTTTCTATAAAGCTGGAGATGCATTAGATGGTGTAGATATTTCAGGTAAATCAATTTCTGATTATCTTGAAAAGAAAAGAAGCTACGTTGTCGGTTCTGCTCATTCACAAGGTTCTGGATACCCAGAGTCTTGGAAAGACCAACCTTACTCAAGCGCTGTTGGATTAACTCAAATCTTTAAAACTGCAATGGCAATGGATAATACTACAAGAGCAACTGTTCTTAAGTATGAACCAAATGAATTTGCAAGAATTTGGAGAACAAAGTTAATTGAACATAAGTATGATATTGAACAAGCGTTATTGTTTGGTTCTCAAGTAGTTGATTCTTCTGGAGCTCAATATACTGAAGGCGCTCTTAGTTTTATTACTAGTTATGGTAATATCTTTGATGGCTCTGGTATTGGTGGAACTGGAACAAAGTCTCAAGATGACTTTCTTGATGATATGTCTCAATTCTTAGACCCAAGATACAACAATGCAAGTGCAACTCTATTTATGTGTTCTACTGAAACATACAATTGGATGCATAAACTAAGTGGATACTTTTCAGCTAATGTTTCTAAAGTTAGTGATGGAACTAATTCTCTTGGTCGTGCAGACTTTAGTATTGCAGGTAAAAAGCAAGTATATGGCTTAGACGTTACTCAAGTAATGACTCCTTATGGTTCAATGAATCTTGTTCGCAATATTCACTTGGATGGAACTGGAGTTAAAATACTTGGTATCAATATGACTCAATGTAATTACAGACCTTTAGTTGGTAATGGATTGAATCGTGATACAGCAGTATACGTTGGAGTTCAGACTCTTGAAAATAGTGGTGTTGACCGCAGGGTTGATTTAATTCAAACAGAAGCTGGGATGGAATGGCGTATGCCTGAAGCCCATGCTGTCTGGAAATAGGAGGTAAATCATGGCAAATCCATTATACGGACAAAATAAAGCTGATGGAAACATTGGATGGTTGCAAAATAGCTCTATCAAAGACCACGGAACTTTAGGTGATAACTTAGTTCTTGTGGCTAGAGATATGGTTGAATCATGCGCTCATCAATGTGACCCAGCTGCAGCTAGGGATATTACTACTCCTACAGCTGCTCAAATAGTCGCAGCGATGAAAGTTAAAGCTAGTGATAGTAAATGTGTTGATGGAGATACTTTTCAGTTTTCTTTCATTAATGCTGGTACAGCTGGTGCAGACGAAACTTGCACAATGGTTGCAGGTTCAGGCGTAACTCTTGTAGGAGCTCCTGAAATCGAAAACCCTTCTAATGTTCATGATGCATTTAGTTCTGGTTCAGGATTATTTGCTGTTCATGTTACAAAAGCAAAATCAGGAAGCGAAGCTGTTTCTTTAATTAGATTGGCGTAACGACTAAGTAAACAATATGTGGGGGATTTCGGTCCCCCATGTATAGGAAATAAAATATGGCAACATCAACAATAGCACTTGAAATACAAGATATAACAGGAGTAACAACTGCTGATGCAGACTTTATTGTATCTGCACAAAAATTTGTAGTAGCAAATGTTCCTAATAATTTATTAAAGTGGGCTTCTACTTTTACAAATCCTAGTAGTGATGGTGGAAATGCTAGTGGAAATATTGTAGTACCGATTGCTACAGATAGTATATTAAGTGTATCAAGAAATGGATTTGAAGCAAGAGAAGTATCAAGAGAAGATGCTCCTTTTATAGAAGCAAGTTCTGGAAGTTTAAAAGTAGCAACATCTAAATTTCCTAAGTATTATTTTGATAATGCAGTTACAGATAAAGGTTCTGTGATAATAGTTAAACCCACTCCCACTGATTCTGAAACAGCAAAAGCATTATACATAGACCACACTAAAGTCGATGATGACTCTGATTTAAGAAATATAGTTATTAATTATGCTTGTTTTAAAGAGTTTGCAAAATTAATGATGGCAGATGCTAGACAGGGAGATTTTAGTGCTAATAGTAGTAATATGGGAACAGAACATTGGATACGAGCAGAAGAAGATAGTGAAATGTTAATGGCAAGGATTCAAACAATACAAGCTCAATTAGGAGAACGTACACACTTTGGTCAAATGTCTCAACAACATTATAACTTAGCATTAGCAGAAATAAAATCTTATATAGAAAATAATCCTAAAACATTAGCAACTGCGATGGCAATGCAAGGAGCAAGATAATGACAGTCTTAGAATTAATGGAAAGAGCAGGTATTCAAAATGAAACACTTGCAATTGCATATATAAAAGATGCTCTTCATTTAATACAAAGTAATACAAAAGAAAAAATTAAAGTAAGTAAGCAAGATGTTTTAAATGCATCTGATAGTGATGATAATGTTTATAGATTACCTGCTGATTTAATTGCAATAGAAAATATAAGTATCTTAGATACTAGTGATAGTAGGTATAAAAGAATTAAAAGAATATCTAGTCAACCTCATTACTTACTTGAGGATACATCACCATGAGTAGTTATGTAGATAAAGAATTTTTTTACTACTTAAGAGGTAGAGAACTTTTACTTTATAAATTATTAGGAAGTAGAAATAGAACTAGAATAACTCAAACTGGCATTCTTCAATCTTATCATAATGAATTAATGTATCCAGATGAAGATATTGAAAATGGATTAAGAATAGAGTATACTGCATTAAATGAACCATTTGTTGCAGAAGCAATAGAAGATACTTCATCTAAAGTTTCTGGTATTACGATAGCATTTGTAATTGGTGGTGCTGGACAACCTGATACAATTACAGATAGCGCAAGTGGATTTGATTTTGCAGATGGAGATAAAATAAGAGTCCAAGGTTCTACTAGTAATGATGGTGATTATACATTAAATGGCACTGCTAATTCTGGTACACTAAGTGTAGCAATTGGAGCATTTACAGCAGAAACAGCAGGTCAAAGAATTACTATAACACAAATACCAAAAGAAGTAGCATCTCCTGATAGTACATCTAGTATTAATCTTAATAAGATGTTATGTTTAGCAGTAGTGGATTATGTAAAAGCAATGATTCATGAAGAAAGAGGCGAAATAGATAAAAAAGAATACTACATAAAAGAATTTTATAGTAAATTAGCAGACAATGAAAGCAATAAGAGAATAATATCTTCTGCTTTCCCAATCTCTCCTTTTGCGGTGAGATAAAAATTAATTGCCTTAGTGGCGGTGGAGGTGGATAAATAGGAGTAAGTTATGGCAGATAATTTACGAAAGTTCACGACTCAAGAGGTCCTAAATAAAGTATACACAGATTCCTCTGGTATAACAATAGGATTAAACTCACAATCTTCAAAAGAAACATTAAACGCAGTATTAGATAGTTCTAATAATAGGTTACAAGTAGCAATGGCAGGTGGTACAATATCTGGTGACGTTACTATAGGTGGTGACTTAACTGTAACTGGTAGTACTGCAATAACAACTAACGAAGTTATTCAAGGCACATCAATAATAGATGTGACTAATACTGAGGCGTTCCTAGTTAGAAAAAATTCTGATGCTGGTGATATATTGATAGTAGACACCACTAATAATCAAATAGAGATGTATAATCAAGTTGGTATTAACACAACGCCCTTGAAACCTTTGCACATTAAAGTAAATAATAACGATACTGACCCTCACTTTTTTATTGAAAATGCTCATAACAGCGGTCGTTCTCATATGAGATTTTATAATAGTAATAGAAGCACTTCTTGGGCAATTGGTCAAGATAGTAATGATACTTTTGTAATTGCAAATAGTGCTAGTATTAGTGCTAATGAAAGTTTAGTTCTTGATTCCAACTCTCGCATTAGTCTTAGTAATAATGATAATAATTCTAATAACACAGTTTTTGGTAAATCTGCTTTTAATGATAGTAGTAATGATGCATCAGATAAAAATGTTGTTATAGGTGAATTAGCAATGGGTACTGGTTCTATTGGGGGAGCAACTAGAAATGTTGCTATAGGCTATAGTGCATTTACAGATGCTACTTCAGGAACTAATAATGTTGCTATAGGTCATAATTCAGCGTTAAATCTTACGAATGGAAATGGTAATGTAGTTATTGGTCGTGAAGCATTTCAAACATCTACTGGTGGAGAAAATTGCGTTGTAATTGGAACTAATGCTATGCAAAGTGCAAATCATTCATCTAATGATGGAAGTGTTGCTGTTGGTAAATTAGCTTTATCTGCTAAAAATTTATCTAGTGGCGGTCAATTTACAGGAGCAACAACAGCAATAGGTTATAAAGCTCTTACTGCACTTACTTCAGGAGCAAGAAATACAGCCATTGGTTATACAGCTGGTTCTGAAGAAGTAGCTGGAAATGACAATACTATTTTAGGTTATGAAGCATTACACGATGGCGGTGGTCTTGCAAATCTATCAAATACTATAATTGGTTCTTATGCTGGAGATGGTGCTTGGGTAAACAATGCTTGTAGTTATAATACTGCTGTAGGTCAAGGAACTATGAGGGGAGCTATGGATGGGGCAAATTGGAATACAGCATTTGGATACCGAGCCTTAACTGCATTAACTACTGGAGATACAAATGTAGCTATAGGAAATGACGCTCTTTATTTATTAACAACTGGAATAAGTAATACAATTGTTGGTTCACAAGCAGGCGATGCTTTAACAATAGGTTCTAACAATATAGCTATTGGTAAAAATGCTTTAGGAGCGGAAGATGTTGGAAATGGTGCTGTGGCTATTGGTTGGGGTGCTTTGGCAGCTCAAAATTCGGATAGTAATAACGAAGTTACTCAAAATGTTGCAATCGGACTTAATGCTGGTGCT
>Ga0098037_1001335_pt1 | contig 11402 bp, 19 predicted proteins | sample 5_EtaG_FD_75050 | JGI IMG/M metagenome (GOLD analysis project Ga0098037, IMG submission 75050) | Marine viral communities from the Subarctic Pacific Ocean - 5_ETSP_OMZ_AT15132 metaG | ecosystem: Environmental > Aquatic > Marine > Oceanic | place: Pacific Ocean | collected 2015-01-08 | reverse complement strand
TTAGTTGCTACACTTCCTGCGTTTGCAGTAAAGTGAGTTAATTTATATCCACCTGTAGTTACTTCTGCTATTCTAAAAACAGATCGATCTACTGGATATATGTTTCCGTTAGCTGATCTTATAACGTACATTTTTCCCTCCGTTATTATAGGTTAGTCTCTGCCTGTTATTACAGTTCCGCCATCTTTGTAGTATTTAGACATTTTTATTTTACCGCCGCCCATTCTAAATTGTACAGTTCCATCTTTCATGACGTTGTATTTTCTTCTTTTACTCATTCCGTCCATTTTAGGCTTTACTATTTTTGGTGCATTGCTTTTTGGTGCTATATTAACTATTGATCCGCTAGCTTTATCGTATTTAAATTTATTCTTACCTGTGTAATTCATAGGTTTCTCCTATTAAGTTAAAAAAATTGGGGAGGCGATTAACCTCCCCAAAAGAGTCTTATGCAAGACCGTAAATAGCTCCGCAACCTTTTGGGTTACGCACTTCAAGAGTGCACTCTTCAACCATCATTCCGACAGTTGAGTCACCCTTTTGCCCTACATCAACCTCTTGTAGAGATCGTAGGTAAGCTGTTGAGAACCACATTGGATCATAGATGTAAGCTGCAAAGTCAGCCATATCTGGTATTCCGTTACCACTAAACTTAGTAGATGCATGACCATCACCTAAGATAGAAGCATGGTTATTAGTTAATCCCATGATGTAGTTAGGCACAACCATGATGTCACCAAAGTCAGACATATATACGTCTACTGATTGACGTAGTTGTCCAGAAGTTCCGATTTCTCGCTTAACTCCAGTATCAGATACCATTAAGTCAGAGAAGTCTCTACGTATTTTTGGTGAAACCATAACTTTAGTAGCTTTACCACCTTCCTCGTAGATTTTCTGCATAACAGCATCAATGTCAGTTAACGCAAGGGAACCTCTTGCTGGAGCAGTAGTACCAGCATTTATGCTTCCTCTAGGGATAGCAGTACCTTCGTTATCGTTACCAGCACCTGTAGTAGCAGCAGAAGGAGCTTCGAACTCTCCTACATAGTTACATGTAGCCGCACTGTTAATGAATGATGAGTATCCACCTGCTGAACGTGAGTTAGCGTCTTGTGAACCTACAGCATTTGAGATGTTATGGGCGTGAATCATATCAAACTCAACATCACGTCGTAGTTCAGTACCACGCTTTTTAAGTTGGTATGCATATTCATCAGCTACGCCAGCTTGATCAACAGCTCGTCTAGTCCCTGACACAGCAATAGTTTTACCATTGATCTGTGTATAGTTACCTAGTCTGGTTCTGTTAGGACCAGATACTGCAAATTTAGCACCAGTAGCAGGTGTTGCACCTGTACCACCAGAACCATCGGCAGTTGGAGCAATCCAATCAGTACCCTCACCGATTCGTGAGTTACCAGGAGCTTCGAGCTCATCAGTTTGCCATTCATGATAAATCGCGGTAGCTTTTGATTTACCAATAGATGCTGTAAAGGGAGTTTCGTCCCTTGTTATCATCGTAATAAAGTTAGCCAGATCCTCTCTTTCAGAGACATCTTTGTTTGTAGCGCGTGCAGGACCTGCTGGTCCGCCTACACCACGTACACCAAGTGTATTAGCCATAAGTAGTTACCTCCAAGGCATTGAGTTAATATTAAATATTACCCAGAGATCGCTGTGCCATAGCTCTTAAAAAATCTTTCTCATCACTTGAATTACCTTCACCACTTAAAACTTTAGACCTCAGTACTTTTTTAGCATCAGTCTTCTGTTGTGTAACAGTTTTAGACTTTTTTACTGGGGCTTTTTTAACTGGCAAGGCTTTACGCTTTACAGCGCCTTTATTAACACCTTGTTTCAACTGCCTGTAATCATCAACAAACTTAACAATAGTAGGATCAACGATTGCGTTTAGCACATCCTCAGATATACCTTCTCCTAAAGCAAATTCACGAATCTGCTTAGCCCTTGAATCGTTGTAATTAGGGATTAAAGTAGGGATAGTCTTTTGGAAATGATCAAGACCTTGTTGCCAAGACTCTTGCATTTGTTTTTGTTGCTGTTGTTGTACAGCTTTACCTAAACTTTCACGTTTGTTCCTTGCTTCCCAGTATTCCTTCTGGGCTTGTTCGCGTTGATCTTTTAAGTCAGTTAAATTGTAAGAATCATTATCCTTACGTGCTTCGGTGATTTTATTTTCAAGCTCATGATATTGATCTGCTTTGGCTTTTTCGTCAGAATACAATATAGCTAAACTAGCCTTTGACATGCTGTCAAGTTCGGATAGTTTACCTTGATATTCTTCATCGAGTTTTTTCCTAGCGTCTCCAAGCTCACGACCCTTATTAGAAAGAGATTGTTCAGTAGAGTAACCTTTAATAAGATCACCAAAAGATACCTCAGTTTCTTGTCCGTCAATTTTAACAGACACCTTAGCATCTAAGTCCAAATCGTCTTGAGAATAAAGTTCAGATTCTTGGGTAGCGGCAGGTGCAGCATCCTCAACTGGAACTTCTTCACTTTCAGGTTGAACCTCTTCTTCAACTTCTTCACTAACGGCTTCCTCAGATTCTTGGGTCTCAACTTCTTCTGATTCTTCCGGGCCTAACTCAGGCACTTGCTCTGCGGATAGAGATTGTGTAAACTCAGAGTTTTTCACAATGTCAGCCAGCAACTGTTCCTCTGTTTGACCTACATCAGCTTGGGAATCATCCTGTTGGGTAGAGTCCACTTGTGCTTCAGTATCATTATCCATTTGCTACCTCCTTTTTTAAGGGGGTTGGCTTTGAATTCTTTTGTTGTTGTAAATAAATATCTTTTAAAGAGTACATACTAACCAGCAAATGCGCATTTACTTTACATTTACCTGGTGATCTCATTGAGTCATACTCTAATGTATTTATCATTGTATCGATATTATACAATAGTTCCGCTTTATTTATTTCCCTCACTATCGTCCTCCTGCATGTGTGGTACGTTTTTTCCATAAGTTTCGAAAGCAATCATCTTTTCTTTAACGCTTCCTAGCGCCATAGCAGATGCATACAAAAACTCTCGAGACTTAGTTTCGTGAGGCTCGGTTGTTAACCATTGCATAAAGTATTCTACTAGTATATCACCATAGACTTGATCAAAAAACTCATCGCGTTCTTTAGCTGCAAAGTGCCCACGTGTGTGAGCTCTTCGCGCTAATTCTTCCGGGTGAACTTTATGATTTCCATGGGACGCAGAATTACCTAGCCTCGTCTCGGCTGCTTTCTTATACTGGTCCATAATAATCCTTAGTTTATTTTAATAGTCCTAGGTTTCTTTTCTTCAGGAAGTATTTTTTCTAATGTAACAGTTAATAAGCCGCAAATTAATGCTGCGTCTTTTACTACTACATCTTCAGCTAGCGTAAACTTTTTATTAAACTTTCTGTAAGAAATACCTCTGTAGATTTTATCGTCATCATTTTTATTTTCTTTCACAGATTTAATAGATAATATACCATCAGCTACTGTGACTTCTATTTCAGACCTGTCAAAGCCAGCTACTGCCATTTCTATTTTAAATTTTTCTGCGTCCTCCTTTATAATGTTAAACGGAGGATAAGTATCCGTATTGGTTGCTTCTGCCAACCTTTCCACTAATCTATCAAAACCGATAGTATAGGGTGTATAATTGTTAAACCAATCTATAATTTCTAAATGCCTGTTCATTTGTTTCTCCTAAAAAGCAAGATAATAAATGAATAAACAAAGTGCAATAACCATAACAATATGCGTTATCATAGCTTCCTTATTCATTTAGGTTACTAATGTATTATATACTATTTCACCAGATTGAGCAGCAGTACCATGTGAAGTTGTTAAACTTGTTAAGGTCTGCGCGCCATTATTAAGACCTGTTACTATTTGATAATCTTTAGGTCCTATTACTAAATTTGATTGCACTACTGTACCAGCAGTCGCCACATCAAACGTTATTGTTGCATCACTATGATTTGTTACCATAATAATTCCTCCACCAGATCCACCAGCAGTAGTTACTGTTCCTGACTGAGCTGCACCAACGCCTGAAGCATTAATTGTTACTGTTCCCATTTGGGCGTCCTCCTAATATTTGTTGTGCCATCATTAATATTTCGTCGTAAGAAGGGTGTGGTGGCACTTCAGCTCCTTCTTTTGTAGCTTTAATATTTATGTTTGACCACTCTTGGAAATGTCTATCTATAGCAATAGCTAATTGTCTAGCATTATCATCCATAGTATTTTTAGCTTGAGCGTTAGTATAACTTACGTTAGCTTGTTGTAATGCAACTTCTGAAGCAGCTTTTTGTTCAGTCATTTGTCTTGACATTTCGGCTGCTTGAGTTTGTTGCTGTAAAGCTTTCATAGCTTTTTCTCTAAACTCGTTCGTGTTATAATCTTCTAAGAAATCGTTACTATCTAAATTCATAGCTTCTATTATTTGAGTAGCTAATACAGCAGGCGCTTCTGGTTTAATAACCATACCGGCACCTTGCTGATTTAGAGCTGGAAGAACTTCTGCACCTATAGTTCTAAGCTTTGTTAACTTAGTGTTGTTACTGTTTTCTCCTATATCAAGAAGAATCTCAACGTCCATCTTAGATGGTAGTGCGTTCATATCTACTGTTTTTTGAATACCATTCATACTATACGAAAGCTTACGCTTCATATTTTTATGCATGGTTTCGTAGACTCCAGCAATTAACCGCTTAAATCCTGTCTCAGCAAAACGCCGCGCAATATGTTGTATACGCTTCTGGGCTGCTGATTGAACAGCGGCAAACTTTTGTTCTGAATTTCCTGAAACATATAAGGTATCATTAAGACCTTGCACAGTTTTACTCATACCGGTTGCTTGTTCTTTTATTGTTTGTAAGTGTTCTAATAAAGGAACAGTACCGGTTGATATTGTTTCAGGTGGTAAAGTAGATACTGCAGCTTGAGGATTACCATTTGTAGGTATAATCTGCTTAGGCTTCATATTTTGTAAAGCAGAAAAATCTACTACATTAGGATCAGCAAGCTTTGGAGCATAGTTTGTAAGGTATGTATTTTCTACAAAACCTCTTAGTATTGCTGTAGAAGCTAACGTTGAGCTTCTTGTAAAGTCTGCCATTGACAAACCATAAAACTCAAATGGTATATCAATAGGCACAATAGATGCTAAAGGTATTTCTTCTACATCGTTCTCATAAACGATATGGTTACCAATAGTCATTATATGCTTTAGTTCAGCAATGCCATCTCCGTCTCTATCGACTTCAATCCAGCATTCAGTTACATTCACATTTATATTTGCTTCTAACGGTACATCATGTTGTTCAACAGATCCTTGCCAATACTCTTGTCCTGTTACTTGCTTTCTAGCAGCAACATCTTGTGAGTACTTTGCAGAACCTAACCACGAAGTATCGTGCATATTATCAAAATCTATTTCATCTGCTACATCAGGATAATACTTTCTTATTTCAGATCTAGTCATCTGAGTCTGTATACCTACAAACTGAGCATCTTCTATCGTTGTAGCATCTCTTGATATTCTAAAGTTTTCTGGTGGAACTAACTCTAATTTAACTTTAGATTTATCTATCTTTTTTCTTACTCTAACATTTACGTAAACAAGCTCTACTTGCGGGTCGTCTACTTGTGTTGCATCATTTACTTTGTTTCTATAGTTTAAATCACCTACAACTTCTGTATTAGGATCAGATAATAACTCGTCAAGCTTTAGTTGATTTATTTCCTCGTAATCTTCAAATACATGATCATAGTCTTCTATATAGTCCCATCGGCATACTGAGTTTTTCCATAACAAAGAGCATTTAATCCAAGATGACATAAACTCCCAACCGTTATTTTTTCTAAAAATACAGTAGTTAACTATATCACTTGCATCTTTTGCCGCGCTAAAAGCACCGGGACTATCATCATAAGGTACGAATCTAGCTAACCTATGATTGGAGAGAAATAAATCAGCAAGTATTGCAGTATAAGCTTCGACTACTTCTGTAGTAGAAGTATCAACAATCGAAGACACACCTTGCGGTGATAAGTGATCAGAAGCCACACCAGCATATTCATAAGTTGATTTCAGTCTTTCTCTTGCAAGATCAGAACTATTTAAAAAATCACCAGTACTGCTTTGAACACCTTGCTCTATCATATTAATAAGCTGCTCATCAGTTACTGGTTCTTTATAACCGTAACTTTGTACCATTAGTACTTACCTCCTATAGGAGAGTATATCTTAGCTGCCTTTTCTAAATCTTCTTGAGTATATTTCCCTGGCTTTGGCAGCACGTTTTCTTCATGTACTTCTTTCTTTTGTGATTTTATTTCTTGTTCAACCTCTTGTTGAATGTAAGACTTGTTATCTTCTTGCATGATCCGCTCCTGGGTTCAATCAATCTTTATGTTATAAGCTCAAAGTGAGGACCATCGATAAATGGTCGTCTTCCTTGAGATCTTCTTAAATCTATGTATTTGTTCATAGCGTCTTCAGCACTACCTGGGTAAAGTCTAATATCTCCCTCAGACCATGCAGCGCCCCACTTAATAGCAACTCCGTGGTTTTCTGCAGCTTCTGCCATTGCATCACATATATCATCATATACATTTATTTCCCAACAAGCAGATCCATCTACATAAGCCATAAGATCTACAGCATGAGAATATGTATCGTCTTGTTTTAAATGTTTACTTTTCATAGTTTGTGATCGGCCAGCCGCAACTAGTTTTTCTTGTTCTTCTACAGTTCTAACTCCAAACGTAACTCCAAAGTCTATTTTAGTTACAGCAATGGCATGCTTTACAACCGCTACCATATCAGGGTGTACGTCAACTAGTTTTTGAAACGATCTTTGCGATAATTTAAAAGCCATAACTTTCCTTTCTATTTTTTGCTCATATAAGCAGTTGTACCCATATATGCGCCTACTATACCTGCGCCACTAATATAAAATAAATTACTAATATCTGATAATGCAGTTACCCTATCTAATGGTATAACAAACATTACCACCGTGAACGCACCCATTCCGATAAGTGTCCAAGTGGCCATTCTTCTCTGTGCACGCTGTTTCCGTAAATTATGTTCGACTTCCTTAATTTCTTTGACATGCCGGAGCTCTTCATCTGTAACGACTCCGTCTCCGTCTTCATCATACTCATTGTACTTGCTACCTTTTTGTAAGGATTTCGTATCTTCCACATTCTTTACCTCAGTTTAAGTTTTTAGGTTCTACAGAAAAATCTATGTCTAGATCTTCTAAAGCTTTTTGTAACTGCTCATCTGTCATATCTGTAGTTTGTGTAACTTGGTTTATATCTTGCCGTTGTAGTTTAGGAGCTTCAAACTCTGCTAATACTGTAGCTAGTCTAGTAGCTTCATCCATATCTTCTGCAGCTAAAGCTTTTGTCATAGCTATTTTGAGTACATCCAGCGCTGCAGGAGCATCGTCTTTTACTTCGTCTTTTAATGCTTTCCAATCGTTAAGCGTTAACTTCAAAGCTTCTCGCGCTTCCTTATTAGCTTTACGCGATATAACAGAATTTTTTTGGCCGGCGCGCGCACCTTCACGAGTGAAGGGGCGCAGGTTCTTTAGTGAGTTTGGATGTAATTTACTCATGATTTTTTCTTTTTAGAGCCTCTAGCCTTAGCTGCTAGGTCTTTATCGGCTCCTCCCCATGTCCCAGGCTTTTTAGCAATAAAGGAGTTTACTCTTGCCATAGCCCATTGTTGTGGTGATTTAACTCCAGGCCTTGTGCCTGTAGTTTTAGCAGCTCCAATACCTCTTCTGTATACTGCGCTTAGTACGCTTGCAGGCATTCCTGACTCTGCGGCTTTAGCTGCTATACCAGTTTTCTTAGTACTTTTACCAGTACCTTTACTTTTAGGAAAATTTTTCTTTGTAAGCTTTACCATATCATAACCCGTCGTAATCGTGTTTACCAGTGCCATATATATTTTTAGTGTCACAATCGCAAGTATCACAACATTGCTTATTTAGTAGTGCACACCAGATTCTATTAAAATAGTGTTTTATTTTCTTTAGCATTTCCATCTCCTCCTGGCAGCTTTACCTCGTTCGCCTGTCCATCCTTTAGACCTCGCGCAAAAAGACTTTCTTCTACCTGCTGCTTTACTTCCAGGTTTTACTTTACCAGTTACAGCAGTTTTTAGTTTAGATCCAGGATTAGCACGTCTGTACTTTGCTACTCCTTTAGCGGTCAATCCAGCTCCAGCCTTTTTAGAAAGCTTTTCGCCTCTTCCAACTGATAGATTTACCATAATTTATTCTCTTTTGTAAAATTCTCTAATAGGGGACAGGTCATTTTTCCCAGCGATAAAAGATATGTTTATCGATTCTAGTTGTTTTAGTTTTAGTCTTAGCCCATGCAGGTCTTACGTAGCTTGCATGATAGTGAGTAGCTCCATCGGTTACATCTAGGTTAATAGTTTCACCCATTATTATAGATGCATGTCTTATAGCCTTACCCCATGCTTTACTGTTTCTATTAGGTTCGTCAGACTTACCATCACAATACCAACTAAACTGGCATTTACCTAATACTACTTTACCGTTCTTATATGTTAGACCCTGTTTCACAACCTCACATATTGTGTTAGGGTATCTATGATCTTCTACTCGATTCATTACTACTTGTGCTACTGCAAACTGTCCTAGCATAGATTGATTCTTTGCCTCGTGGTACACATTAGCTGCCATGCACATTAGTGCTGTTTCTAGTATCATATCCACCTCGTATTATCTGCAGGTGCTGATTCAAATCTTTGATTCCAAGGCACCTTGTTTGTTGTTATACGATCATAGTGAGAGCGCAGTACTTCTAATCCGATAGCAAGAGACATTACATAATCATCATAACATCCTGGAGCTGCTTCTGCTTTCCCATGGTCATTTACTATATAGTCTTTTAGTTCCTGGATAACTTCAACGCTAGGTACATATACATCATCGTTTTCTATAGCATTCTTTAAGTTACCTATAATTGTGGGTCTAGTTGCTGTAGTAGTTCTAAACCCAAGTCTTTCTCCTTCTTCCTTACTTACATTAGCAATCTTTGTTTGTTTGTATAAATTTACATACCCCATGTCATCTAGCTTCTGTAGTGTAGCTATACCCATTGAGTTAGACTCAACAGCAAGCAAAGCATTATTATAATACCTACCTAGATAAAACAAGAAGTCACCAAACTTACTAGGATCTATTCTATTGTTTCTATATACTGCAACTACTTCTCTATTTTCGTTAAGCACAATAGAAGCAGAATAATCTTTACCTACACCTAGCGCAACATCAGCACCAATAACATAACCCATATCATGGTTAGGGTAACCGTAAATTTCTATATCACCTTCGTTAGTTGTTTCAAAAAACTTAGAGTCTAGATCTAACCGCATCTTCTTTAAGTAAGGCACTGGTTCTAGTTGTGTAAGTTTTCCTAAATCAAATACACTGCTGCCGCTAACTAGGAACGCTTCATCAGGAAAGCTTGGATACTCCTGGACAAATTTTCTTTCACCCGACTCAGCAATCTTAAGACGGCGCCAGTATAACTGATCAAAGTCCAGTCCATGCTCATCAATGAGTTTAAGCTCTTCTTGAGTAGGTTCAAAGGTTTCTGGAGCTTCTCTCCTATATTCAGCAGTGATATACCAAGGTAGAAATATAGGTATATACTCTGACTCACCTCTATGATAACCTCTTTCAGCTTGCTTCCATAACCGGTAAAATTCCCCTTTTGCACCGTTGGCCGTTGATTCCAGTATAACTTCGGTGCCCTCAGCTTGAGAGATACCTTGGAATAATCCGGCGAGAATCTTCTCGTCAAAAGTCCAAAAGGCCACCTCACTAAGGTGAGCAATAGTAGGGGTAGTTCCACGACCAGCTTCTGGAGAACCCGCAGTATATAATCTATAGCCTGCATTATTATGTTCAAATTTAATCTCCTTTGCGTTAGACGCTACTAAAGGAGGCTTGAATTCGTCTTCCATTCTCTCTATTAAGTTTTTACTCATACTAAACAAAGCATCAGAGGTAGCACTATCATGAGCCATTACTACAGATCTAGCGTTAGCAGTAAAGTAACTCTTCCATGCAGTACGCGCTATACAGTAGGTAGATATACCTTGTTGTCTAGCTTTCAGTATTAAGGCTCGTACTCTACCTTTTTCTTGCAATTGTTCTTCTAGTTTACTATTTATTTCTTTTTGAGCATCATTAAAGATGAAGGGAGTAAATCCTCTAGCAGCGTCTTTAGTTATTATTTTTACTTGATCTGTAGCAAATCTTTCAAAATTAGTTTTGTATTCATCTAAAAGCTTTCTTCTTCTTGCTTCTTTAATGATCGCGAGTTTTCGTTTATTGTCCATAATGAACCCCAATAGCTAGCAAGATTATTATTGCTATTACTCCTAGCACTATCAAGTCTTGTTTGTTTGTTTGCTTGTTCATTATTAATCCTTTTTATCCAGTCACTAATACTCACACCTACATCATCGCAGGGATCATTGTAGAGAATCATTATACCTCCTGGTTAAAATTTAACCAATTGTTAAGTCTCTACTAGGGGACACTTCTTTAAATAAACTTAAAAAAATCTCTCTCTCTCTATACCCCCTTATATATTCCATACCCCCCTTTCTTCATTATCTATTTCTTATATATCTCTAATATTTTATAATTTTTTACCTTTACTTATTTTTTCTTCATCCACTTACTCTCTCTAAAAATTAAAAATATTTCCTCTAATATTTTATATAATATCTTTTTCTTTATATAAACTATTTCAATCAACTTAATTTTTTAAACAACAAAGGTTATCTCATATGTTAAACAATCCTTCAAATAACACAATCTTCAATCACCAACAATTTAACTCTGTTACAAAATTCCTATCTCTTCCCCAATTCTCTAACCTTAAATCTATCTTCTACCATTTCAATACCCAAACCTCTTTACTTCTACCTTTCCCTAATACTAATCAACTATTCCTAACTACATCACCTCAAACCCTAACCTCACTTCAACCTTATATCCTTTCAATTTGTCCACAACTTCAAAATAAATCTATCCTTCTTTTCTACATACTATTCAATCCAACTAATAAACAATACTATTCTAATACTCATACTTTCATTAACCAAACCTTAAATCAACAACCTATTCCTAACAAACTACCTCCTCTTTCTACTCCTACCTATAATTCTCCTACACCTACTCCTCAACCTAATACTCAACCTACTCCTATTCAACCTCAACCCATCCCTTCAACCCCACAAGAAGAAGAAGAACCTCTTCCTCCTATCCAAATCTAACTCTCTTCCACACACATCGAGCACCCTAACGGGTGCTCTTTGTTTTT
>Ga0098037_1001334_pt1 | contig 11411 bp, 7 predicted proteins | sample 5_EtaG_FD_75050 | JGI IMG/M metagenome (GOLD analysis project Ga0098037, IMG submission 75050) | Marine viral communities from the Subarctic Pacific Ocean - 5_ETSP_OMZ_AT15132 metaG | ecosystem: Environmental > Aquatic > Marine > Oceanic | place: Pacific Ocean | collected 2015-01-08 | reverse complement strand
TCAGGTTCCAACCTCAGTATTTAGTCATGAAAACTGCTCAGTCCATCTACGAAAGCCTTCAGACCGAGCGGAACTATTGGCTTGATCGAGGGCGTCGTTCTACAAGTTTGACCGTTCCTTATTTGATCCCGCGATCAAATCAGCAGACGATGGACAACACGGATGCTTATACGTTGCCGTGGAACGGGATTGGGCAGCGCGGTACTAACAACCTGAGCGCAAAAATGCTCATGGCAATTCTTCCTCCGACAGAAGCATTTTTCCGGTTCACGCTTGATCCGGTGGAGATGGAGAAGCAAGAGGCCGCTATGGCTGAATCGGGTGCAACACCCGAGGAAATTGCTTCAGCCAAGTCAGAGATCGAGCTAACGCTTAACAAGCTTGAGCTGTCGATTCTTCGCAGCATCGAGACCAGCAATGACCGCGTGGTGGTGCATGAGGCAATCATGCACTTGGTTGTATCCGGCAACGTACTGATGTATGTCGGCGATGACGGCCTGCGTTGTTATCACTTAAATCGCTATGTCTTGCTGCGAGATCCCGTTGGCGATCCGTTAGTTGCGGTGACGATGGAAACAATGGCCATTGATCAACTGCCGGCCAGCATCAGAAATGAGCTTGATAAAGACGATGAATATTCAGATGTGATGGACACCCAGGAGCCTTTGACGGCTGATGGGAAGCGCATGACTGTCGATGTCTATACGTGCGTTAAGTGGACAAACGATCAGGTCGAGTGGTGGCAAGAGATTAATAACAAGGAGATTGAGGGGACTCGTGGCACGGCCTCTAAAGAGATTTCGCCATGGTTGCCGCTTCGCATGAATCGGATCGATTCAAGCAGCTACGGCCCCGGATATATCGAGTCAGCTTGTATTGCTGATCTTCAAACTGCTGAAGCTTTGTCGCAGGCAGTAACTGAATGTGCTCTTGTCAGTGCACAAGTGAAGCACCTTGTGAAGCCATCAGGTGTCACAAATGCAAAAGGATTGGCTGAAAGTCCGAACGGTTCGTATTTGCCAGGAAATCCAGATGACGTATATACGGTGAGGACTGATAAAGGAAGTGACATCAATGTTGCATTTACGGCGCTACAAAGAATCGAACAGCGCTTGGCTGCATCATTTATGTTGGCTGAGATGCGTGATGCAGAAAGGGTTACAGCGGAAGAAGTTCGTATTCAGGCATTGCAGACGGAAACATCCCTTGGAAATGTTTACGCAATTTTGACGGTTGAATTCCAAGCTCCTTACATCAGAAGAAAGCTTGAGTTGTATATGCGTCAGGGCGGTATGCCGCGCTTGCCAAAAGATTTAGTCAAGCCGATGGTGAGTGTTGGACTATCAGGAGTTGGCCGCGGCAATGATCTTGAGAAGACAGCAAGGTTTATTCAGATCTTGCAGCAAGCCCTTGGCCCTGAGGGGATGGCTAAGTACGTCAACAACCCTGAGCTAATTAAGAGGTTGAGTTCAAGTATGGGAATTTCGCCAATTGGACTTGTCAAATCTGAACAACAGCTTGCTGCAGAAATGCAGCAGGCTCAGGAAGCCGCAATGCAACAGCAGATGATGGCCAATCCTGAAAAGCTTGCGTCGGCTGCACAAACCGCGCAAGAAATGAACACACCACAAGAGCAACAACCAAATGGCTGATTTAGCACCACAAGCGGCCGTACCGGTCGTCACTGATCCTCAATTTGAGGGCGCAGAAGGATTGGTCGCCCCTGGCCAGGAAGATCTAGTAAACGAATTTCTTGGTCAAGAGGCGCCAGCGGAGGAGTCCGCTGAACAACTAATTGGCGGCAAGTTCAAAACTGAGCAAGACCTTTTGCAGGCTTACCAGGAACTTGAGAAACGAATGGGCCAGGGCGGCAACGAGCCCCAGCAGCAACAGCAGGAAGCGCAGTCTTATACGCCTGAGCAGGCTGCTGAGTTCTACGGCGAGGAGATCACTGAAGCCGTAAACGGCGCAGGCATGAACCTGGCTGATCTGATGTGGAAGGCCGACAACGGTCAAGACATCAGTGCTCACTACGAGGGTTTGGCCAAAGCGATTGGTGTGCCGACAGCTGTTGTTGAGAACTATGTGTCGCGTGCGCAGGCACCTGTTGGCGGTGAGCCTGCTGGGTTGTCTGGTGCTGACGAGGCACAGCTCATGGAATCAGTTGGTGGTGCTGAAGCATTTGCCGGTTTGAGTAGCTGGGCAAAAGAAAACTTGGATCAGGGTGAGCTGGCGGATTACAACGCTGTTGTCGATAGCGGCAACAAAGATGCAATTCGCTGGGCTTTAAAAGCGTTGCAATCCAAGTCCGTTGGCGGTCAAACAACAGAGCCGCGTTTGATTCGTGGCCAGGCTCCTGTCTCTGAACCTCGCAAATTCAACAGCAGGTCAGAAGTAATGGAAGCGATGAACAAGCGTGATTCACGCGGCCGAAAGTTGTATGACGTTGACACTGAGTATCAGCGCAAGTTTGCGGAGCTACTCAATAACAGCGATGTGTTCTAACTTTGGAGGCAGGGATACTCTGCACCACTGCAACTGATCGGCCCCTGCGGGGACAACCGTGATGATTGAAAGGCTGCGAACCCTACGCAAACCTCAACTTTCAAACTCATGGCTGACGCTGATCTCAAACGAGTAGGTCAAATTAAGGGCACCGGTGGCGCTTGGGCCGCTGGTGCTAGTCAACAGGATGGCTACAAAGCACTGTTCCTCAAGTTAGGCAGTGCTGAAGTTCTTTCTGCTTTTGAAGAGTATTGCGTCTTCAAAGGAAAAACTAAGGAAAGAAACATTAGGGGAGGCAAATCTATAGCCTTTCCAATAACTGGCAAGCAGCAGGCTGCCTATCATCAACCTGGAACTGAAATTAGTGGTTCAACCAACGATCCTTCTGATCTGAATGAGCGCATCTTAACGCTCGATAGTTTGATGATTGCCGACGCAGCAATCGCAGAGGTAGATGAACTCATGGCTTATTGGCCAGCACGCCAGGAGGTCACACGTGAATTGGGGCGTGCACTCGCATACGAGTACGACAAGCGCGTAGCACGTATCATTTATGCGGCTGCAAAGAACACGACTGAGCCTCTCGCAAAGACCGAGAACGCTGGTCGTATCGGCGCTACCGTGACACTTGGTGCTGACTACACCGGCGGCAGCGCTACTCGACAAGAGAAGGGTGACGCTTTGGTAAATGCCATCTTTGATGCACGCATTGCCATGGAACGTAAGGACGTTCCAACTGACAATCTTTACGCCGTATTCGGTCCTGAAGATTATTACGCAATCACGATGTCGTCGCGTGCTATTAACACCGACTTCAACGGTGGCGGTGGATCTAACGGCACTATTGCTGCTGGCAGAACACTGGAAGTTGCGGGCATTCCTCTGTACTCAAGCAACCATGTAACCCAGCCGGACTACAGCCTGGTTGCTGGCGACAACAATGCTGAGTACGCCCAGAACCTCACCAATTGCAAGGGACTTGTGTTCCACCGCGATTGCTGTGGCGTTCTGACACTGCTGTCACCTGCACTGCAGGTAACTGGCGGTGACTGGAATGTTTCTCACCAATCCACACTGATGGTTGCTCGCCAATCCCTCGGTATGGGTGTGTTGCGTTCCGAATGTGCTGTTGACATCTCTGTCTAAGAACGGCGCTATACCCTGAAGGGGAGCGAGGGGGTCAGGCTGTATGGGTCTGGCCCTTTTTTTTGACCTCTAATACCATGTACTCATCACTTGTGATGACCAGACATGGGTGTCGCCGAACAAAAAACACCAGGGCGCACCACCCTCTTGGCTGCCGTCAACACATTGCTCATGAATATCGGCGAGCAGCCGGTGGACTCTTTGGAGGATGAGCAGATCCAGGATGCGCGTATTGCTCAGCAAACGCTGCTTGAGTTTCACAAAGATGGCCAGACCCGTGGGTGGTCTTGGAACACCGAATATCACTACCCGTTCGACATTGATACGACTACCGGGGAGATCGTGGTTCCAGAGTCAGCAATGACCTGGCTTGTTAATCCGTACAAGTACAACGGCCGCTTCGTCCTTCGCGGAAACAAGGTCTACGACAAGTCGAATCGCACCTTCAAGATTGCTTCGACCGACGCGCCCATCTGTGCAGATGTGATCTGGCTGCTGTCTTGGGATGAATCGCCTGAGGCCTATAACCGCTGGTCAACGATTAGAGCCGCCCGAGTGTTTGCCACTCGAATGCTGGGTAGCGATTCGCTGGCTAACTACACAGCAATTGATGAGGCCGCGGCCAAGTCTGAGTTGATGCAGGTTGAGCTAACTCAATCGCAGCCGAACTCGTTGACCGGCGGCCCTGGCATGGGGCCGATGCCTACTTACAGCCCAGAGCTTGGGCTTCGTCGCGGTGTGTATGGAGGCGTAGTCATTGGCTAATCTCGCCAGCTACACAATCCCCAATCTGATCCAGGGGGTTTCACAACAACCAGATTCTCAGCGAGATCCAACGCAGGGTGCCATCCAGATCAATGGGATGTCATCGATCGCAGAGGGCTTGCGGAAGCGCGATCACACCAGGACGTTGGCAAAAGTCAGCGACACCAGCTTTGGTGATGCGTTCGTCCATTCAATTCTTCGAGATCAAAGCGAGGAATATCTCGCTGTAATTAGCAACTCATTTATCAAGGTGTATGGCCTTGATGGGACTGAGTATCCAGTCAACACGGCAACTTCTGGCTACAGCTATCTGTCGGGCGTTGTGAATGCCAGATCGCAGATCCGTGCCGTCACAGTTGCTGACTACACCTTTGTCTGCAACCTCACGGCGGCGACTGCGATGGACCCGGCAGTGGCGCCAGAAACGCCGCGGCCATCAGCGCATGAATGCTTGATATGGGTCAGGGCCGCCAACTACGGCAATGACTACAAGGCCAACGTCAATGGCACCCAAGTGTCGGTGACGACGCCTGTGGCTCCTGTTATCAGCACTGGCACGACTGTCACCGAAAACAGGATTAGCTCAGAAGAAATCGCAACCAACATTGCGACAGGGCTGGCTGGATCTGGCGTCACCATCACTCAGGTGTCATCAGTGTTATGGCTGCAAAGCTCTAACCCAATTTCTGTTGAGGTGTCTGACGCACGAGCCAACGCCGACATCACAGCAATTTTGAATGAGGTTCAGGCATTTACTGAGCTGCCAACGATCGCGCCTGTTGGTTATCAGGTCACCATCAGCGGAGATCCAGGCAACAACTTTGATGGTTATTACGTTGAATTTGTTCCTAGAGACGGCACGTTTAACGAGGGTTCCTGGCTGGAAACAGTCGGCCCTGGCGTTGAATACAAGATTGATCCATCGACAATGCCGCACCTTTTGGTGCGCAAAAGCAACGGCGAGTTTTACTTTGGGCCAGCTGACGGGGCAGTAGTTACAGGCATCCCTGGCGACTTGCCTAGCTGGGGTGAGCGAACTGCTGGTGATTACGAGACATCGCCGGATCCAAGCTTTATTGGATTTCCTATCAACGATGTTTTCATCTACAAGAACCGGCTTGGGTTCTTAGCTGACGAGAACGTAATCCTGAGCCGTGCCCGTGAGTTCTTTGAATTCTTCCCCGAAACGGTCACGACAATTTTGGACACCGATCCAATCGATCTGGTTGCCAGTAACAACAGGGTGTCGGTGTTGCGTTATGCAGTGCCATATCAAGACGAGTTGATTCTGTTCTCGGCTCAGTACCAATTCAGATTTAACGCTGCTGAAACCGTACTGACACCAAAGACTGCACAGCTGACAGTGCTGACGCAGTTTGAGGTTGATACCGATGTCAGGCCGCAACAGGCCGGCGGTGGAATCATCTTTGCCCAAAACAATGGTGACTGGACACAGATGCGTGAGTTCAGTGTTCGTGGTGCTGGCACTGCGTTGACTGCTGATGCACAAGACCTGACTGGTTACGTGTCTGCGTATGTGCCATCAGGCATCTTCAAGATGACAGTGAACGACACCGGCAATGGGTTGTTTGCGATTAGTGGACGTGAGCAAGGTGATGTGGGGACAGGGCCTGTCAATTACAAGAACCGCATATACGTTTACAAGTATTTCTTTCGCAATAGCGGCAGCGGTTCAGAGCGGGCGCAATCCAGCTGGAGTTACTTCGAGCTAACGGGCGCCGATGAAATCCTGCAAGTTTTGTGCGTTGAAGAAAAGCTTTATCTGCTTGTTCAGTACGACGACAAGGTTTTCCTTGAAGTGATGTCTGTCATGGACCGGGCAGAGGAGCAGGAGTCAATGGCTCCTTACCCGCTGTTGTTGGACCGACGTGTCACCAACACTGCCAATACACCTGCCCCAATCCGTATTGCGGCAGCGACTTACGACATCCAGACAAATCAGACGACGTTTACTTTGCCGTTTGAAGCAAGGGCTCTGACTCAGATATGGACGATGTGGGACTTGGTGGACCCAAATTCCACTGGCCCTGTGTTTTTAGGCCAGACCGAAAGCAGGACATCAATTACTTGTCGAGGTGACTACACAGGCGTTGATGTCGTGGCAGGCGAGCCGTATCAGTTCCGCTATCGCTTTACGCAATTCAAGGCCATTGCAGAAGTAGGTGGCGGCAAGGCGGCAAGGAACGTGATGCGAACTCAAGTTCGTAATGCAAAGCTTCGTTATCACGAAACTGGTTTCTTCCAAGTCAAGGTGATGCCTGAGCATCGCAAAAGTGGTTTTTATACCTTTGACGGAACAGTGTCTGGCGTTCGTAATGCAGCAATAGGCAAGCCGGAATTGACCGACGCCTCTGAGGTGAGTCGATTTTATGAGGGAGTTTTTACGATTCCGATCTATGGCCGCGGCGATCGGATTTACGTTGAACTCTTGAATGACCGACCGATACCGTGCAAATTCTCTACATGTGAGTGGGTTGCACTCCTGACATCGAGAGCGGGGTCACTTCAATGAAATGGGCTGAACCAACAATTGATCGTGTGTTCCAGATTGGTGAGCGACTGCGCAAGTCTGATGTGGAAGAAGTTTGGCTTAGTCATAGAAAGACAGCCCAGGAGGCGGTTTTGCAGAGTTGGCAAAGCAGTCAGGAATGCCGTTGCATCGTCACTAACGCTGGTATGCCGGTCGGAATTACGGGGCTTGTCGGTGATCGAATCTGGTTGCTGGGCACCGATGATTTAGCTGCATCGAAGAGCAGACGTTTGCAGCTGTGCAAAGAAGGGCGAGGATGGGTAAAGCACTGCTTAGATGTTGCCGGGATGCCAATCGGAAATGACGTCTACGCAAAGAACAAAGGCAGCATCCGCTGGCTTGAAGTTCTTGGCTTCAATGTTTCGGCGCCCAGGCCTTTTGGCCCCAGTGCTGCGTTGTTCTGTGAATTCTGGAGGGCTTCCTAATGGCTATTGATCCGATTACAGGCGGCCTAATTATTGGTGGCCTCAATACAGCCGTCGGGATGTTTGGCGCTAGCGCAGCGCAAGCGCAGCGGAAACAGGACTATGTAAACCAGGCGGCTTATCAAGACGCCAACAATGAGTTTTCGATGTGGCAGGCCGGGTTTAACGCCCAGGTCCAGGACACAAATAATCAAAATAAGTATTGGCAGCAGACGGTTAATCACAACCAGCAAATGGCGTTTGCGCATTCCCAGCGCAATGTCGAGCTGATGAATGCAATCAACCAAGCGGGAGTAGTTCGGGATACCAGGGTTCAAGCCGGTGTGTCCTACACGCGGGACGCTGAGGCGATTCAGGCAGCGATGGGAGAGCAGGAGATGCAGGCTGCTGTTGCTCAGCAGCAGTACACCTACCGAGCGTTACAGGCGCGGGCTTCTGTCCAGGCTTCAGGAATGGAGGGCAACAGCGTTGATCGGATCGTGAACGATTACGCCCGGCAGCTGGGCGATGCAATGACGCTGGAAGCGATCAATGCAGACATCAGAGACCGTCAGTACACCCGAGCGCAGGCCGGGAAGGTTTCTGAATACATGAGCCGTTGGAACAGTCAGACGTTCTACAACGAGCAGGAAGTGTTCAATCCGCTGCCGCCGTTTGCACCATTGCCGACGCTGATTCAGCCGCCACCACCATCAATGAAGGGTGGCGCCCCAGGAAACGCTGCTTATGCCGCTGATGTTGCGGGCGCTGTTGTCGGCGGTGTAGGCGCTGGCTTCAGCACATACACAGGCCTTGCGGGCCTGAAAACGCCTAGTGGCCCTGGCCCTGGCACTGGTTCTACAGGTAAGGGATCGTGAGCGACAAACTTTTTAACGTCAGCGTTAAGCCTCAAGCCCAGCCGCTGGGTTCATTTGTTCAGGCAGCGCAATTCAATACGCCCGGCGCTGCGCAACGTCCCTTGCTTGGGCAGGTCGCGCAGATCCAAACGATTCAGCGTGCTGGCACTAGCAATGTCCGTGGTTCGGACGAGATGGGCAAGCTTGCTGCTGCATTGGCACCGCTCAACAGGAACTTGACGGCATTAGCCCAGGCAGGGATTCAGCAATATGCCAAGGGCAATATTGAGCAGGGCTATTACGACGAGCTGAAGAACCAAACGGTTCGGATGCAGTACATCCACCAAGAGCAGCAAGAGGCCGGTGCTGCTGAAGCTGCTGACCAACAGACAGCTTTGGCAAGAGTTGATCCCGTTGCGGGAGAGATGTTCCGTGAGGCCAACCCTTGGAAGGCAATTGGCCGCCGCCGTGCTTTAGCTCAACTGGCGGCGGGAAGCGTCCAGTCTGAGATGAATGCCGAGCTGGTGAATTCTGCTGGCGTGTTGTCTGGGATGAAACCAGGCAGCGCGGAAGCGATGCAGATGAAGGCATCGATTACGCAGGGTGTTCTGACTAGGTTTGGGCTGACTGGGAATGAGACTGAATCAGCTGTTTATGTTGTTCCTGCTTTAAACAAAGCATGGGACAAATTTACTGAAAAGCATTCCAAGCTTTACAACGCAGAGCTAGTTCAGTCTTCTATTGAGACAACTAATTTTGCAGTTAATGCTCGCCTGCAATCGATTGTTCTGGATGGCATCACATTGCCAAATGGCAGCGTATTGAAGCCAGGAATGCCTGGCTTTGCTGAGCTGGCTGGCGTACACATGACGATGGAATTAGATAAAGGAACTTCGATGCTTGGGGGTAAGGATCGAGTTGAAGTGATGGCAAAAATTAAAGAGAGTCTGGGCACTCTTTATGGAATGAATTCGCCTGGTGTTCGCGAGGCAATTGGCAACATTCGTCTAGGCAGCAGAAACACACCGATGTTGCAGCGCCCTAAGTGGATGGACGCAAATCCAATGGAGCTGACTGACTACACAACAAAAGGCTTAGATCAAGCTCGCAAGCTGGATGAAGCTGTTCAGGTAGAGGGCAGCCGAAACCTTGAAAAGGCTTATTACGATTTAATGTTTGACGAGAATGGTCAACCTTTAGATCCAAATTCAGAAGAAGCCAAGCAGGTCTTAGAGCAATTGCAAGCAGCAGGCGTGTCGATGAATGTCCGCGATACGGCTGAAGTTATTAACAAGTTGCAGCAAGAAACTCAAGATCTATTTACTCAGGCAAATGCACCGAGCTTTGATTCTGTCGCTGGTTTTGAGTTTCGCATGATGGAGCTAACACCTTCAGACATTGATACTCCAGAAAAGGAAGCAGATGTAAGGCAACTAATTCTTCAAAACGCAGCAGCCCAGCCAACACTTGAGGGCAGGAAGAAAGCCTTAGCGGATGGACTTAAGACTCTTAAGGCTAAGAAAGAATTGTTTGCAAAGATGCCATCAGGTGCATCGCTTGACGGCGAGCTGAGTCGTTTTACGAATGAAGCGATGATGGCCCCTGAGCTTGCAAAGTTAAAACCTTCCACCCAGGGGAGAGGCATTTTTGGTGGCATAACTATTCAGGGCGGTTCAAGCCCTGACGGTCAGAAATATGAACAGGCTAAGAACGACATTCGCGGCTTGTATCGGCGCGAGATTAGTAATCAATCTACGAAGTTCTTCAATGACAACCCAGGCATTACAACGCCTAACCAGGCTCAGATACAAGAAATTTATGACCTTGCTGGCAAACAAGTACAAGCGTCAGAGCCTTACAAGGCATTGGTGACTGAAGTAACTAAGAAGCCAGAGCCAAAGGTTCAATCTGACGGCACGCCTGTCACCAATATTCCGAGGGCTAAGCCAGAAACGCAGAGCATTACTCCTCAGCCGCGGGATGCTTCTCCGACGATCAAGCCAGAGCAAGCAAGGCAATACCAAAAGCAAGCAGTCATGAACGATTTTTGGATTCGTTCAGAGATGGAATCGATCTTGAACAGAAAGCCAGTCAGCAAGCAGCTGTATGACCTGGCAGTTTCTGCAGGCACCAGCACTGATCGAATGCTGCTGGAACAGCTGAAGTTTTATCCAGAAAGTTTGGATCCGACCGGCAAGTTCAGGCAATACCTGCAAAAGAAGATTGACAAGACCCGTCAGTCCGAAACCCCAGCCGCGGCCAACTTGGGTGCTGCCACTGATCCAATGGGCAACCAGTCCTATCAGCGTCGAAGCCCTGGCTCATGGCTGATGTCAATGGTGGTTCCGCCAGCACGCGCTTCAGTTTTGCCTGTAACCGCAAGCTATTCACAGAGCAGCACTAAGAACGTTCGGGGTACTTGGACAACACCATCTGGTTTTGAAATTCTTCAGTACGTGACTGGGGACGTGACAGCGCCGCATGACGGAGGCGCCGTGATTGTTGATCCAAAAGGCCATGGCGGCGGGGCGTATCACAACCACTACGAGTTTGCGACGGTCGCAGGTCGCAAGCGTGCGGCTGCACTTTTCCGTTCACTTGGTTTCCGAGTGACGTCAGAAGTCAGACCAGGCGATCCGGGTTCCCATGGCGTCGGCCGTGGGTTGGACGTCGCTCCACCGCTCGACCTCCCATACACCGCCGCAGCTGAGGCCGAATGGTCTCGCCGCGCCAACGCAGTTCTCGGCTTCAACCCATAGGAGAAATCATGGACGACCTACTAGGCCTGGAAGGCTTCGAACTTCCTGACGTCGAGATGCTTGGCAGCGAGCCGATTGGATTGCGGCAAGCGACCAGCCCGCGCCAAGAGGAAACCGGCAAGGTTCAAGACGACTTTGGCAACTACATCTCAGCTGATACGCAGATCGGCGGCGTTAGCGCCAAAGAGTGGTACGGGATGGACGCCAACCAGCGGCGTGCATTGAAGGCAGAGAACTTTGAGAATTCGCTTGGTGTCTTAAAGCCACTTGGCCAGTTCATCAATTCCATTTCATCGCCTGGATTTAGCGAGGGCTTTGTCAGTGGCCCGATCAATGCGATCAGCAATCTTGGCAACGCCTTTGGCGATGTTGTTTTAAGGAAAGAGGTTGATGTCAGTGACGCATGGCAGATCAAGCAGGAAGC
>Ga0098037_1001328_pt1 | contig 11440 bp, 14 predicted proteins | sample 5_EtaG_FD_75050 | JGI IMG/M metagenome (GOLD analysis project Ga0098037, IMG submission 75050) | Marine viral communities from the Subarctic Pacific Ocean - 5_ETSP_OMZ_AT15132 metaG | ecosystem: Environmental > Aquatic > Marine > Oceanic | place: Pacific Ocean | collected 2015-01-08 | reverse complement strand
TCAATCCTAACTTTTTAGCAATAAACAACCCCGCTAAGGTGTACGAGGCGTGTACAGACCAATACCTGTTTTCTGCTGTAAGACCTGCCAGTTTATCTACACGCGCTTGCATTTCTTTGCATATACGCCTGCATTCTTCTACGTTGTTCATTATGTATTGTACATAAGGTATGCCAGCATGCCCAAAGTTTTCCCTTAGTGACGCGCTAAACTTGTCTGTTTCTTCTTTGGTATCAAAGTGTACCTTCTTGACGTGGCACTCCATGACCCTCTGTGCCTCAGCTTTCGGCATATTCTTAAACATACTAATGCGTTCTATAAGGCTAGTGTTGCCTGTGGTCACTGCTAATAGTTTCCATGCCGTGCCTCTGTGCCGTTCTTGGTTTGCACCGCTGGTCATACGTGCTCGTTGTTTCCCGGAGGTAATCTGATATGCCATGTCTGACAACTCCCTACCGTGTGAGTTAGTCAACTCGTCCATGTACAACGGTAGGTTGTGGTATACCTCACCACGGTTCATTTTAGTCGCATGCGTATCCTGCTCTTGGATAATCAACTCTTCTGGGTTGCCCCATATAGACGCGCCAGCCACCATAGCTGTGGTCTTACCTAACCCCGTGTCTTTACTGTGTATGTGCATAGCCGCACAATTGATAGGTGAGAAAGGCATCAGCACTGAGCCAAATGCCGTACCTAACACGTATTGGTGTAGCTCCATACCATCACGGTTGTAGAAGTCAATAGTGTCTTTCCACCCCTGTATCGTACCTTTCGGCTCAAACGCTGGGAATAACCCTGCGGTCTGTGTTGACGGTGGGTTAAATGATATTTTGTCTGCCTTTATTTCTGTGTTACCTAGTATGAACGCTTCAAACTTATCGTTAGTCCAGCCGAACTGACGGTGTGCTTCGTCTGCCGCTGTGCTCGCCTGTAATTCGTTTACCCAAGTTGTAGTATATTGCATAAGCTCCTCCATTTTGGTGACGGCTACGCCACGCATTGACATTTGTTTACGAAATTCGTCCCGAGATGTTACTGCTGTTAGTGGGACAGTGAACTCACTCACACCATCTTTCGGTAAGTGCAAGCGCATTACAATGGCTTCGCCTATCTCCACGTCACGAAGCCGCCGCACAACGTACAAGTCGTTGAGGTATACGAGTCGCTCATCTATGTCCCCTTCAGAATTAGACGTACGTACATATACACCACCATTCTTACCACGAAAGTAAGGTTTAGGGTAGGTCGGTATTACATACTCCAACACTGGTGCGTTGGGTAAGTCTGCCGCAGGTTCATGTACTATGTTTTCTGTGGCTTCTGCTACCCTACTACCCAATGATATAGGAGATTTTAGTTTGCCCCAGTGCGGACACTCTGGACATACACCTTCGTTGTTACTATCAAACGTAGAACAAAGGTATGGCCCTTTTATTAAATCAAATTTGGTTTGTGTTTGGTCAGGACTATACTCAGCATGACCTTTAGATATTATATGTGCCGCCTTCTCGCCATCGTTGCAAAACTTAGCGATAGACAGACCTGCTCTCCACATAGGCTCACTACAGTTAGCTTGGTCTGTAGCTATAATATTTAACTGCTCGCAACCTTTACCTTCTTTGGTCTTGAGTATTATGTCTTTAAAACTATTTTCTCTATTGCGTATAAGCGCTTCAGTAAACGCACTTATAGGGTCGTCGGCCTTGACCGGCGTAGGTATTGAGTCCATACCAATCAATTTAGCAAACGTATCAATAGGTACTTCATCACCCTCGTAAAGTACGCTAACGTGTTCTGGTGTGTCTCCTTTGTAGTTCTTACACGTAGGAATGCGTAGAACTCGCGCCGCATCTGACGTAACAGCAGGGTCAGATAACATATCTTTTTCTACTAACAGCTTCTTGAGGCGGTTTGCTACGGCCTTCCATTCTTCTACCGGAGAGGGTTCGGCTAACGCCCAGTAGACGTGTAGTCCGTACCCCGAATCCACAATGGTAGGTTTAGGTAGAGAAACTTGTTTACAGAAATCACGTAACGCGCCCAGCGCCGCTTCGCGTGTAGGGTATTTGGTTCTGTCGTTATCACCAATATCTAAATCTAAGAAGAAGGCTTTTACATTTTCTACAAAGTCAGCACCGCGTGAACCCTTGTCCGAGAAAGAACCCAGTGCGTAGAACGTGTCCCACCCACGGCTGTCCCATTCCATTGCAGACTCAACCAGTGCATCTCTTGTTTTGTAAAATAATTGCTTGCGGTTTTCCCACTGCTTACCACCGTCTTTTAATGCTAACAGACAGTAGTAATTCCCCTCCGCTAAGATTTTATTTAAAAAATCATTCGCGTTCATACCATTCTCCAAGACCAAAAAATACCGCAGGAGGTAATCCCCCCACGGTCAACTAGAGTTACTCGTCGTCCCAATCATCAATGATTGAGCCTAAGTCCTCATCGCTATCTTTTGGTTTTGGTGCGGCTTTCTTAGCTTTCTTCTTTGGTGGTGCTTCGGGTTCTTCTTCACCGAACACGTCAGCAGTTGCTTCCTCAACCTTTGCGGCATTGGTAGTGTCCGAGAATGGGTTGGCTTCACCTACAGTAAAACCTTCTACTGCACCGAATGGGTTAGACTTCTGCATCGGTACGTACTTGACGACCTGTACAGCTTTTAACCGTAGTGACACGCCGTGGTCACGCATGTTGTAGGGTATAAATACAACAGCCACGTTTACTGTACTGCCACTGGTGAGCAAGAAGTCATCAGGTAGTTCAGTGCCTCGTGCGTCACACTGCATAGGTTTGTTGGTAACGTCTTTACCATACGCCCCTTTGAGCTTGGCTTTACCTACATACATACCGTCATCGTTCTTAGCAAACGGCATCTCTAACTTAGCTGGCCATTTGTCTTCACGCTTTTCTTCGTATGCTTTAGCCATTTCGGCGAACAGTTCTTTGGCTTGCTCTTTAGACATGACAAATGACATTTCATATGCCGCGCCATCGTCTAACGGGTCACAAGCTACGGAACGATTTTCTGCATTATCAAAACGGTAAGTCTTGTTTATGCGGGGGTATAGTGCTTCTACATTGTTTACTAAGTACATGCGCATTCTCCTAAGAATGGTTTGGTTTATAAACGTAACCTTCGACAGAATCGAAAGGTGACGAGGTTGCGCTCTGTTGTACAACAGAGGTTATTGCTTCGTGCGTATCGGGGTGGTCAATCATACCAGATACGGTTTCTAACTGCTCTTTGTTTAACCCACACACAGGTTTAAAAAAGAGTTTTGGTACTACACTGCTACTATCAAAGTAGATATTGGTAACAATAGATACCGACGCAGTATTATGTTTTGATAAGTGTCGGACGTATTCTTGCAGAGGCATGTGACCGCCCACTGTTTTACCAAATATAGAAGTCGCTGGCAACTGTAATTGATTTATTTTTTCTAGGTCATCTACAAATGCTACTGCCAACTTCTGTTGGAATCGGCAAGCACGGCCTCTACCTGCTGAACCACGTATGTTTTGTTTACAATCTAAACATCTAGTGGCTTGACGTTGTGTTTCAGGAACCCCGGCGTCTGGACGTTGTGTATCAACAGACCAACACGTTGGTGCAACTGTCTTGCTATCGTCAAACGCATTAACAAAGTAGGCACGTGATACCTTTGCGGCATTGACTATAACAACTTCTACAGCATCGCCGTGTGGAGAGAACGTACTACCTCGTATGCTTAGTTTATGCACTACACGTCCTCATCAGGGTCGAAGTAAGTATCCTTACCTAACAAAGCATCGGCCACCTTATCTAAACTAAACCGGTAAGTGTTACCCACCTTTACATACGTGTGTTCAGGTATGTCTTTCTTGCGTACCCAAGCTCTAATTGTTGATACTGATACGCTGAAATGCTCAGCTATCTTCTCAATTGGTACAAACTTATCCATTATTTTTTCCTCACGGTTACTACATATTCTGAATCCGCATTCAGCCCTGCTGGAACCAAATCAGGATTCTCCTCTAAAAATTGTTTCATGTTGCTTTGGTTGACTCGCTTATCCAATAACTCAGGCACGCTATGCTCAAGAATAAATCCGTGCATAGACTCCCAATCGCTAGTCCAGTAGCGAGTTTTGGTAGTGCGGTAGAACAACCCTTCTTCAGTGCGTACACTTTCTACGCCGTTGTCATCACAAAACGCATTCATGGCGGCTTTGACTTTGTCTAGCTGTGCCACTAGTACGCTGTCTTGCTCTTTAAATTCAGCCGATAGCTCAGAGCGTTTAGCCCTAATCTTTTTGTACACGGCAACTAATTTATTTGGTGTGATATTTTCTGACATATAACTCCCTCCAAGTTAATAGATCATGCAGTTTAATTTACTTTATTGTACTAGTCAATCATTTCGTTGTAAAGGTCTATCATCTTTGTGTGTACGTCTATTCTATTATCTAACAGTGCGTAAACACGTTTCTCTACATACGATCCTGCTAGCTGGACAACAGTACACTTCTGATCTTGTCCTGACCTGTGTACACGTGCGTTAGCTTGTGCGTATGTCTCCAGTGAAGATGTTGGCCCCCACCACACCACGGTGTTTGCGGCAGTCAATGTCACACCATGCGCGGCGGACTGCGGTTGTATTACTAGCACTTTGGGGTCGTCTGCTTCTTGGAACTGCTTGAACCTTTCGGTGCGCTTTGCGGCTGATACATCACCACGAATAATCTCTGTGCTAATGCCATCACTGCGCAACCTATCAGTCAGTATGTCTATGGCATGTTTGAATGGCACAAACACCAACACCTTCTTACTTGACTCGTCTATGACCTCACGCAATACTTTGTATCGGTTCTTGATGTCGAACTCTAACGAGTCTCCACTGTCCGTGTACACTGCGCCTGCGCTTATCTGTAGTAGTTTGTTCATTGACACTGCGGCATTGGCGGCTGTTATCTCCTCACCTGCGGCACGCATAATCATTTGTTCTTTTAATATTTTGTAATACTTCTTCTGCTGAGCAGTAAGCTCTACCGCACGCTTGACGTATACCATCGGCGGTAAGTCAAGACATTCTTCTTTGGTAAAACGTATAGCGGGTTGCAGTGCCTTAAATACGGTGTCAGTAGCGTTGTCTTTGGGAACCCATTTAAACTGTGTAAGTTTAAACATAACTTGGTCACGAAACGAACCAAAGAACTTAGGCACGGCCTTTGGATTGACTAGTTTGGCTAGACCATACGCATCTACTGGGCTTTGTGCCGCTGGCGTACCAGTCATCATCCACAACCATGTGTCGGGCTTGACTAGTAGGCTAAGGGTCTTCCATCGCTTGGTCTGTACATTCTTATAGTGCGTGGCCTCGTCTACAATGATGCAATCAAACCCACCGTCAGCTATCACGTCCCGTACTATCTCCACACCATCGTAATTTATAATTACAAAGTCAGCGCCACCCTCTATTATCTTTCTGCGTTTGTCCTTTGCGCCATGTGCTACGTCCACACTCCTGTGCATAGCAAAGGTAAACAAGTCAGCACGCCATGCGCTGTCCATAATTGATAACGGGCAAACAACAAGCACTCTGTTTATCTTGCCTTGTTTCATTAGGTAGTCCGCCGCCCATATCGCACTAGCAGTCTTGCCTGTGCCCTGCTCGTTAAAGCAAAACGCACGTTTGTTCATCGTCAAGAAACCGGCGGTCTTCTTTTGGTGGTCAAACGGCTCGTACTTACCCGTCCACTTGTACCTACCCTCTATAGGGCTTGGTGCTTTTATGTTCATGTTGCGTAGTGCTTTGGCTTCGTCTACACCCCAGTTCACTACTACTTCGTTACCACCTAACGTCTTACTCTTAGGTATGACGTTTGTTACCTTCTCTGGGTTACGTAAGTTCAATACTATGGCTTTGTTATTAAATATCTTCATTTCTTTTTCTTCTTGTAATTGCGACTGCGATTTGTACTACTATCTTCTACTCTGTAGCCATCAGCGTTTGTACCACCGTTGTGCAATGACTTTTTATGAGATATGTCTTTGCCTTTACGTTTTTCGTAACCGTTTTCTCTATCAAACTTACGCCTAGCACGCTGTCGTTCCATGCGTGCTTTATGCGCTTTGCTACCCACTGGTGGGTTGATTTGTTTCTTTCTGTCTTTTGGATTCTTATAGGGCATTAGTTCCTCCCGTTGTGTGCGCATTCTAGTACTTCGCACCATGCACGGCACAAACCGCTGGGGTTTGGATTCCATACGTTGTTGTCTGATGCGATAACCATTTGTGAGAACTTGTTGAGATACTTGGTAGTTATCTGTTGCTCCCGGGGCCGGCGTGTATATGTATCTGTGATAAGGTCTTTAGACACAACAAACAATAACCCACCGTTTACTCTTTCTATGTTTGGAAAATGTTTGAATACTGCAAGAGCCATTAGCTCCAGTTGGTTCTTATCTGCATACCGTGCCGACTTACCTGTCTTGTAGTCCACCACCCATGCCAGCTTATCTTCTTCGTTGAGTATTATTAAGTCAGCTATACCTCTGAACCACACATCTTTGTCTTTAAATCCACAAGGTTGTAAATCCTCAGTCAACCCAAGCTCGTACTCACATAACTTCTTACCTTTCTTACGCTTGAGAGCTTCGAGTGGGGGTAAGACGTACCCGTACTTCTTTGGTAGTGGTTTGTTGTCACGTATGTATTCTTCGCACGCGAGATGCACGTCTGTACCGTAACGCATAGCATCAGTTTCTTTCTGCGGATACTGCTTGAGTATCTTCATGTGATAGAACTGCTTAGGGCACGTTTCAAATGCCTTTAGCTTACTATATGACCACGGTACTAAACTCATTCGTAAAACATCTCGTCATAACGTTGATCGGCTTGTTCTTCTTGATTACAAATATAGCACACCAATGGGACGGGCGAGCCATATTCTGATACCAGATCCTCGCAGTGCATACAGTGAGTATGCCTACGTGGTGGCTTGTTAGCCTCGGGATTGTACCGTTCGTTCCACTTACGTATTGCCGCAGTGGGTATCACTATCTTATCCATTATCCACAACTCCCATATGTTTTACCAACACCACTCTCGCAGTCAAGTGGCATACCCACACACCAGCTAGGCACTGCACGCATGCACGTTTCTATAAACTGTTGTGCTTCATTGACCTCATCTTCGGGTACACAACATATGATGCTGTCGTGTACTGTCATAACAACTTTGTATGTCTTGGCTATCAGTAACATCTGCTCGCCAATTATACAACGAGCAACAGCTTGGCATACGTTCTCTGTCACCTTGCCGCCATAGATACGGGTTCGGCCTTGTCTAGTCTGATAACTAAACTCTCTACCTTTCTCGCCTTGTTCAAAGCTAAGATCATCGTACCGCATCAGTAACCCAGATGGTAACTTGATTGCCTGCTCCGTACTGCTAATTAGTTTGTTAGTGCCTATGCCTGCTGGCTCATTGTTGTACATCTTGACCAGCATGTCCTGACACGCACGCCAGAAGTGAGCTATCTTCCAATTGCTTTGTCTATATACCTCTATGATTCGGCGTGCTTCGTCTAGCGTTATGTCTACACCTGACTGTGCTTTGAGTTGGTCTTTAAACCGTAGCGCACCCATACCATAACCTGCGCCAAGTATAGCTGTCTTACCAACAAACCGTTGTTCTTTGGTAACTTCATCGACTGACACATTGTATATATCTGCGGCCATCTTCTTGTAAACATCTTCACCTATGTCAAATGCTTTCACTAAGTCATCTTGTCCTGCCAACCATGCGAGCACACGTGCCTCAATCTGCGAGGAATCACAGTCAATTAGCATATACCCTTCAGGCGCACATATACTATCTTTCAATGACTTGTTGCCACGACTAGGTAGGTTCTGCATGTTGATCTTGTCATCACCACCCCATCTGCCAGTGTGTGCGGCATAGTATTTTATCGGCGCTGGTAGTGCGCCACGTTCAGCTATACCCATAAACCTCTCGGTACGTGTCTCCTCTAACGTAGACTTCACACCTAACCTTGCCTCGGCTAACGCCTTGACATATGGGTTCTGACTCACAAGCATGTCTTGAAATGCCCTATCCGTCTTGGCAAAGGCGTAAGTTTGTTTACCAGTGGTGGGGCTAGTTTTTGTAGGTGGTTTTATACCTGCGTCCATCAAAGCATCAGCAAACTTATCATTGCTCATCAGCGTGTCTTTCGTCACCCCGGAGGACTTGACGAGTTCGTCTTTGTGAGAACGTATTTGTGTAAGATGTTCTTCGAGCGCGGAAGAGTTTATACGTAGAGCAGGCTCAATAAACATACGTAGCGTGGTATCTATGAGCTTGAGTTCCTTCTTCGGAAACTGCTTGCCCATAATACCAAACAACTTGTACGTAAGTTCTACATCATTGATGCAGTAGTCGCCGTAAGCGTCTAGTTCTTCTGGTCGAAAATCTGACCTCTTTTTGCCCAACGCGGACTGTACTTCTGTACCCTTGATGCCAACACCGTAACGTTCAGCAACTGCCGCGAGGCTCCCACTAACTTGAACCCCGTGTAAAGCACGGGCAATGCAAAGAGTGCAGGAATAAGCCCGAGGGCGAATAGCAAAGCACCAGTTGAGAATAGCGCCATCGAACATATTGTTATGACCAACCAGCATAGCATTCTGCCAATTGAATTGTTGTAGATACTGTTTAATTTCATCATGATCTCCACTTGCCCATTCTGTAGGTTGATTGTTTACTTTTACGCCAACACCAATCACTTCAAACGTAGAACTACGTATGTATTCTTCCGTCGTAAGTTTACTTAGTGAGAACTTCTTGTCGTAATATGTTTCAAAATCTATTGTTATCAAGTCCATTGCTCTAGCCTCTCAAGCTCGGCTTCGATATAAAACTTGATCTTCTTAGCATCACGCAACTTGTCACTGTGTGATGCTTGCCCATACCTGTAACACGCACGGAATATCTCACCCATCTGTGAGTTCATGTCCTTGTACATTATCAGGTGCTGTAGCTCGGTAGCTTTGGCCGGTAACTCGTAGTAACTTGCTGTGCTACCGTCACTTACGTTGCTCACAACGGGGGTGGGTTGTGGTAGCTCAACTACCTTTGGCGTCTCTACCTTTGGTGTCACCACCTTAGACTTCGGCTTGATTTTATACTTGTAAAAGTTTTTCTTTTCTACATCGTACGCGGTTTGGTCTTCCGCATTTTTTCTATTTCGCCACGGGTTGGGTGGGTACTTGTTGGGTACAAAATCGGCAGGCTTACCACCATCTCGTATGTGGTTAAAGTAATCAGGAACAAGATGCCACAAGTCGTAGTACGCCACTGGGCCAAAGCTGTATATACCAGCAAACGCTTTCTTGTTATTAGCAAGCACCAGCCGGTGAATCTTACCCATAGTCTTGTGTCTTAACATGACGTTGTTCGCAACGGTAATGCCAAAGCTGTTGACATGCTTGGCAAGTGGTGCTGGAAATACTGGACTATTCTTTAAGTCTTCCAACGCAATGTCTGCTGGGTTTGGCTTGTCTACGTCCACCCAGTTTGTTTGACCGTGCGCGGAATGTGTGTGTTTACCACCTTTCTTTTTACGATAAGTCATAATTCTCTCCCAAGAATAATTAATGAATGGTGCAGGTTATAAGTCATACGCGACCTGCGGCTACGCCCTATTCCTCGACTTACTGAGGCCGGAGCTAAATTATCCCAAAGTCCAACTCTAGTTGGTTCGGGTCGTGGTAGATACCCTCCAGTATCTGCTTCACTCGGTCTACATTGTCCTCGTTTATTACCTCGGATATGCCACCGTTCACTAATATATGGTATAAGTTCTTCTCCTGTAATAGTGTTGGTTTGTTGCCGCCCGCTTTACATTCCAAACCAAAGAACTTCCCTTTGTAGCACCCCACTATATCCGGCACGCCACTCTTACCGTAGCCACCAGTGGCAGGGTAAAAATAGTAGCACCCCAAATCGTCAAGATGTTTAGCTACTTTCTTCTTCACTTTCCCCTCGGGTGTCATAGCCATTACGTTCCTCCTCTATCATAATTACAAGTTTTTCCAATGAGCTTGCGATACGTAGTAACGCATTACACGCATCAATTTCTATCTGTGTCATTCTTCACCTCCGTAAATCCAAAATGTTGAGTCGTCAACACGCCTACCAATAGTGTCTATGGTATGTCCATCTTGGCAAGCCATGAGTACAGCAACCTTTAGCTGTACCCACTCGGGTAATTCATTTACATTATCATACGCATCTTTTAGTGTTGAATCAACACAATCCATACCGACGCATCGTATATTTACCACGCCATCATCTTCTATCATTAAAGCATGAAACAAATCGTCCAAGAGCGCTGGATTATTTTCAACCGCACGCCAGATTTTTCTTCTTTCATATTTACGTCTATATTTACGCCGGCCTATTTCATTATTTGTAGACATAGTACACCTCGTCACAGAACTTGTAGCCAACACCATCAAGAAACGTACCGTCTTGGCTTACGGTAAGAACAGACACCTTTGACAACACGTCGTCAGGTAACTCATCACGCACCACACTAGCCTTCATCATATCCGCACAAGTATCAGAGCAAGTACGGTTCATGCCTATCTGGGTATCGAGCGTAGACAAGTCGGGCATGGGGATAGTTGTGAATCGGTGTTGACCACCCACAGTCTCAACATACACAAACGTGTAGTCCTTACCCGTATCTTCGTTCTCTACATGCTCGGCATGTTTGACAAAGTACTCAGCAACATTACTGCCAAGCTCAGGGTCACAGAACTTATGCCCCACATTGTTAAGGTGTTGTAGCTCTCGGAAAAGAGCTTTGGGCATGTTCGGGCGGTCAACTATCTTCTCGCATATTGCTCGTATAGCGTACTGCTCGTCAGTGGATATGCCCCTACGACCACGGTCTACCTTGTCGATAGTGGCTTGTACTATGTTGACAGGTGTGAACTTACGTAAGTACTTGACCGCATTACGTACAGCCGTGTCGATATTGACTGACGTAAGTCGGAAGTATACGGAAGCGTTCCAGTCGGTAGTCTTGCCGTTAGATATGAATGGCGAAAACACATTGTACGTTGGTTTGTTCTCACCATCATCAAACTGCCGCACGTCACCATGACTGATACGGCCACGTGTAAACACCTCGTCAGGATAATAGGCATGGATATGACCAGCGGCATTTATACTACCAAACTTTATACCACGTAACTTCTTGGTTATAGCGTCCATGAATTGTGTCAAGCTGTCGTAACGTATTTCATACGGTGGTTCTATTACACAGGTAATCTCACTTACCCTTACATGCTCGAATTTCCTAAACATTGTACATTCCTCCAGTCTTATCGGTTAATAGGGTGTCAACTTCTTCCTGCGTAAGCTCTACGCCAGCGTGTTCGTCATC
>Ga0098037_1001327_pt1 | contig 11445 bp, 12 predicted proteins | sample 5_EtaG_FD_75050 | JGI IMG/M metagenome (GOLD analysis project Ga0098037, IMG submission 75050) | Marine viral communities from the Subarctic Pacific Ocean - 5_ETSP_OMZ_AT15132 metaG | ecosystem: Environmental > Aquatic > Marine > Oceanic | place: Pacific Ocean | collected 2015-01-08 | reverse complement strand
GCACAGATATAAAAAGAGTTTTAAACGCAGGAGAGTTCTTTTATATTCCAAATCTTTCAATGTTACAGTTTAGTGCAAGTAATTCAGCAGGGTTAGGTGCTACATTAGACAATGTTACTCCTCCTACTGATATGTATGTAGATTCAGGGGTAAATCTTGATGCTGACTTTGAAGATAGTGAAAGTGCATTACAGGTTGCTGATATAGCAAAGTTTGAAGTAGGTGATTTAGTTCAAGTAGGAATTAATGATACTACTGCTACAAGAATTGAAGTTATGGAAGTTACAGCAATAACTGATGATAGTGGGACAGATGACGATGCAGCAGGCACATTGGTAGTTACAAGAGCGCTATATGGAACGAGCAAAGCAGATAAAGATAGTCAAACAAATTCAACCAATGGAGCAGTTAGTGGGGCTAATGTTCATTTCCCAATCTTTAATGCTTACTATGATTACAATACTGTTATATCAGGTTCCTCTCAGTTAATAATGACAGATGGACAAGGTAGATATAAGATTAACAATTTCTTTGGATATGCCCGAAGTGCAACAAGGGATGATGAGTGTCAAGGTATAGTAGCAGGTAGTGTTGCTATAAAGTTTTATAATAGTGCTTATCACGAAATTCATTTTCCAAAACCTATTAATGCTTCAACTGACAGTAAAGTAACTGCGTCTACAGCTTATGCCTTTGACCTTACAATAGATGATTCAAGTGCAACAAACATTGCATTCACAACTTCATCAAACACAAAGTTTGGAGGTTCTGACGGTCTGTTGGTTAAGGTGCAGGAGGCGATTGATACAGCATTTGAAGGAACTGCTTTTGGGTGTACAGTTGGTATTGTGAATGGGAAGTTGAGATTTACATCTAAATCACATATGGCCCCTCACGATGGAACTAATGGCTCTAAAGTATTAGTAGAAGATGCTTCAAGTGGTACAGATATATTTACAGGTAGTGTAGGGATAATGCCTAATGATACTGCCTTTCCTAATCCTGTTGAGCCTACTTTACCTGATGATCAAATTATTGACCCACAATCAGGAAGGACATCTCCAAACCCAAGTTCTTTTATGTATGATGATGGGCATGGAAACTTGATATATCAAGGTAGTACAGTAGGCACTATATCTTATCTAACAGGTGCTTGCGATTGGACTATTGGAAGTTTGCCTTATGCACAATTTGTTTTAAATGTTGCATATGATTCAGCATTAAGTGGTGGCACAAAAATTAAAGCAGGGCATTCTGATACAGGTATTTCATCAATATTTGCAAGAAGTGTAAATAGTAAGATTAACACTACAATAGGTGTCTACGCTTTTAACTAATATGGCAAGAAAAAAAAGTAAAACTAAAAAAGCCAAAAGTAGAGTAAACCAAGCAGGTAATTATACTAAACCTACTATGAGGAAAAGACTTTTTAACAAGATTCTTCGTGGTAGTAAGGGTGGTAGAGCAGGACAATGGTCGGCACGAAAAGCACAGATGCTTGCAAGACAGTATAAGTCTAAAGGTGGAGGTTATAAGTAATGGCTTTAAAAAAATCACAACGCTCACTAAAAAAGTGGAGTAAACAGGATTGGGGATATATAACTAAAAGTGATTCTAAAAAGCCTCGTAAAAAAAGAGGTAGATACTTGCCAAAATCTGTTAGGGCAAAACTAACTAAAAGTCAGAAAGCCTATGAAAACAGAAAGAAAAGAGCTGCATCTGCTAAAGGTAAGCAGAAAGCTAAATACTCTAAAAAAACAGCAAAAAAAGTAAGAAAGGCGAGGTAAATATTATGCCATATCATTATGGAAAGAAAAAGACAGGCAAGAAAAAAAAGAAGATGACCAAAAGAAAGAAGAAGTGAAATGGCTAAGTTTAAAGGCAGGTCAGTTAGACTAAGCAAGCCATCTCGTATTCGTAAAGGTCAAGCAGGATATGGCCGTAAAAAGTTTCAAGTATATGTTAGTAGTGGCAATAAAGTAAAAAGAGTTACCTTTGGTGATCCTAACATGACTATTAAAAAGTCTAACCCTGCAAGACGAAAATCATTTAGGGCAAGGCATAAGTGTGCTACTGCAAAAGATAGAACAACTGCACGCTATTGGTCTTGTAAGATGTGGTAAAATGTTGTATATTACAAGTATAATTTTATATAGATTTTAAGGGGGTTGCATGGCAACTGCACCAATTTACTGTACCCATAAAGAATTAAAGCGTGTCTTTCCACAGTTAGATGAGTTTGACACTAAAGTACAAGTGTTTGGTTGGACAACAGTATCAACTAATAAATATGCTTCCCATAATAGTGGCTTAGTTACACAGCTTTTTGTAGATGGAGAAGATTTGGGAGCAGCACAATCTGCTCATACTGACCTTAATGTTGAAGGAGAATGGTTTTACAATTCAGCAGAAGATGTCCTTTATTATTTTTCAGCAACTACGCCTGTTGATAAACTAATGGAAGCAGGTGAAGAATTTACTGCTATGGTTACTCAGTTTAGAACTGATGCCAGTAGATATTTAGATTCAAAGTTAGACCCTAACCTTCCTAAAAACCAATTAAAGGATAAGTCAGGCAACTTTGACTACATGATTATCAGGACTACTGCTTTATTGGCTGCTGTGTTTATGGTTAGGGCTACTGATCCTACAAGTGAAATGGCTGCTGCAATGATGGAAGAAGCAGAAGGCAATATAGATGCACTTAATAATGGGAAGGCTGCTCTATCACATCAAAATACTTCTGATGCATCTAAAGGCGTTATCAGGGATGTTACTTATACAGGTACAGTTAGGCCTGTAGATACTCGTGGTCATTATAGTGGCACATATGATTTAATAAAAATACATATAGACACTACAGGTGGGGCTATTGGAACTGCTACATATTCTGTATGGGTTAAGGATGGCGATAAATTAGGAATGAATGAAGGCAATCAAGCTATCGATAAAGAAATTATAAATGGAGATTATCAAGCTTTAGCAGGTGGTCTTCAGATAAGATTTGCAGGAACAGATTTTAATTCTACTGCTGCTGTTGATGATATATGGGAAGTAGAAGTTATGGGTTGGTCAGAAGAAGTAGATGCTAATAGCTTGCAACCAATTAGAATGACACGAAGGTATCAGTAGATGCCTACTTTATCATCAGGTGGAACATTTGAAAATAACTGGAAGAATATTCTTGATAAACTAAGGAGTGTCCTTCGTAATGAATATGGTAATACTGTACCTGTATTTATAGGGGATGAGGAAGCCAATGCAGGTAGTCAGTTTATTCGCCTTGAACCTGTAGGTAGTGAGCTGTCTGAGTTTAATCAGACATCTGAAATAAGAGAATTTACTATAAATATTTATTATGTATTTTCAGGAGCTAATGTTAAGAAAACTGCTCTTGACCATATTTTAAGATTTGTATCAAGAACTGAAGCGTTAATACACGACAATATATCAATGACTTTAGCAGATAGTAGTAGTGCTTTTAATTGTAGGTTTGACTCTACTGAACTTGGCACAGATGATGAAGAAAATGTTTATATAGTTAGTTGGGTGTGGAAGTGCCAACACTTGCATATATAAAGGATAATTATGAAAATTAAATTAAAAGATTTAGATAAGAAATTACCAAGAGATAATAATCATTCAGGGATTGATGTAAAGAAATGGATTAAGCTAAATAAAGGTAACATTATTGAAGTAGAAAATGTTCCTGAGTTATGTAAAGATTTGGTAGTTGAAATTAAAGATGCCCCTAAAAAGAGCGTCAAACCAAAAGTTAAAAAAGAATTAAAAGGAGATAAATAATGGCAACAACAGCAACAGCATATTCTCCCAAAGAGTTTAAGGTCGCAGTTCAAGGAGAAACAACCTGTGGGACTGCACTACACTCAGGGATGTTTCAATTAGATGTCGATAGCATAAGTATGCCATCTCTAAATCCAACTCAAGTTTTAGATGTTAGGAGTAGTGGTGGAAGAACTTTAAAAGCAGCAGATGTCTTTACAGATAATAAACTTAGAGTAATTGAAATCGGCTTATCAGGAAGGATGCACAATGATACTTCTGCTAATGGTGGGCATATTCATCTTCTTAGGAATATTACAGATACAGCTTCAGGAAATATTTCTGTAGCTCATAATTATAGCCCAACAGGATTAGTCAGAGGTGTAACTTCAGGTCTTACTGCTTCAGCTTTTAAGTCCTTTACTCTTGCACTTATAAGACCTGATGCAGCAGTTAGTGGTAATAAAGGGTTAAATATGATATTTGGAGGTTGTCAGGTATCGAGTTTTACCTTGTCTGCAGACGCATCCTCAGATGGGGGAATGTATAAATGGTCAGCTACAATACAGTCAGGTCAAGTTCCTGAATTAGCTTCAACTGATGATTTAAGTTCTGTTGTTACAGCATATGCAAGTAATACTACACAAGTATTGAGCAGCTTGAATGCAAGTCAATTAAACGATGTAGATGTAGGACTGTCATCTTTTTCTTTGACTATAGATAATCCTGTAGTATTTGGTGGCACTTCAGATACAGGTTATAAATATATAAATCGTGGAGCAGAATGTTCTGTTACTTGTGATATGCAGGTAAAGTATGATGAGAATACTGATGAGTTTATAAGTAACTTTGACGCAGGGACTTTATTAACTAATGATTCGCCTCTTATAACCCAAGACTCTACTGCTCTTGATATTGATATTACAAATTCAATATTTACAAATGTAGCATTAAGTGAAGGTGATGTAATGATGCTTGATTGCTCAATCAAAGCATTAAGCCTTAGCACAACTGCACTTGTAACTATAGATGTATCTTAGGAGGTTTTAAATGGCAACTACATCAACTGCTTTTTCACCAAAAGAGTTTAAGGTCTTGTATAAGTTTCAAAGCGAATTTGGAACTCCTGCATCAGGTACAAATATGTATCAACTTGATGTTGATAGTATATCTATGCCATCATTAAATCCTAATCAGACACTTGACATTAAAACTTCTGATGGAAGAACTGCAAAAACTATAGACATGATGAAGGAAAATTATGGTAGACTATTATCTGTAAAAGAAATGACTTTCACAGGAACTTTCCATTTAGATACAGCTCATAAGCTCCCTTTATATAATATATTAAATCAATCTGCAAGCTCTGATGCAATTAATTTGGCATCAGGGTTTCAGCCTAATGCTTTATCTGATTCATCAGGAAGTCTTGGAAGCCACGAATTGTTTACTATAGTTATAGCAAGACCTCTAAGTACAAATACAGGTGGAGCTTTAGAGAATAAAGCTAAAAATTTAGAGTTTACAGATTGCGTTTGTACTAACTATCAAATATCAGCAGACGCAGGTACTGATGGGGGGTTGTACAAGTTCAGCATGACATTTTCAACAGGCTCTATATATTCTGATTTAGATGATGCAACTGATGTAACAGCAACTGCTTATGCAAATAGTACAGTTGTTACTATGGGTAAGATTAATGCAGGAAGCTTAAAGGTTTTTAATGCTAATCATGTTTTAAATTCTTTTAACGTTACTGTAGACCATCCTGCTATTTGGACAGGTGCAGGTGCAGCAGGATTTATTACTTGCAATAGAGGGCAAGAGGCATCTGTAACATTTGACGCACAAGTTAAATATGATGAGTTGGGTGATTCGCATATACAGAGTTTTGATGTAGGTGCAGTTCACGACAATGTTGGTCTTTATATAGAAAATTCAGACAACTTTGATATTTCAGTTAATGATTATATCATAACTAATGCAGCCCTTTCAGAAGGCGATATTATGATGTTAGATTTATCAGGCAAAGCAATAGACGATGGGACTGAAGCATTACTAACTTTAGATTGGACAAGCTAATTAAATAAGAGGTTAAATGAAGTTCAAACTTGACTCAGGCAGAGAAGTTAAACTTAAAGATGTATCTTTAGATGATAGAGATGCAATGTTAGATAAAGTGGAGTATCAATTTAAAAAAGATGGTACTCCTAATGGCGTAAAAATGATGCACTCAACCATTACATTTTGGTTGCGTAAAGGATTAGATGGTGATACATCTGATAGCTTTATTAAAGAATTATCATTTGAAGAAAGAACTCAAATCTTCCTAAAAATGCAAGACACCTTGCTATTGGGGGAAGGGAAGCCCTCCAACTCGAAATAAATATTATTTCTGAAGGTTGTGAGGGTTGTCAGTTTCACGAGTATCCATATAAGGCTCGAATCCCTGTTTTAATCGAGGGAAAGCGACCTGTTAAGGAGTTTGTATCAGATGAAGATGTTTGGGATGTAATTGACCTTTTAATAAAGGAAACTGAAGAAATGAATAAGAAGGGTAATGAGTTTGATGTTGCTAAATCAGTCAATTCTCAGATACCCTTTTTTGCTTGTAGGAATAAGATTTTAAATAAAGAATATCAGAAAGATATACAAAGATATATTTATTGTAAGGAATTTGGAGTTCCTGCATACAAAGGAGCATATGGCGACCAACCATCTAAATGGATTGAGAAGTCTTTTGTAATTAAAAATGCTCTGGCTAAAAAAGAAAAGGATTTGATAGATGGCAGCAAACAAAACAATAACGATTAATTTTGTCCCTAAGGGGGATGCCAAATTAATCACAGCCTTTCAGGGTCTTGCAAAAGCACAAAAAAAGTTTAACAACAATACTCAAAGAGTAACTAACAGCACAGGCATATTAGGAAATACTTTTTCTGTTGTTCGTTCTAAGTTGCTATTACTTAACTTTGCTATGGCTCTTGGAATTAGACAACTTGCAGGTTTTGCACAACAGGCTGCTAAAGTACAATCTATGAGTAGAGCTTTTGACACTTTATCTGGGGGTGTTAATAAGGGTTCTGCAGCTCTTGGAAAATTAAGAAGGGCTACTGATGGTACTATGGATGATTTTAGTTTATTTCAACAAGCAAATAATGCAATGATTCTTGGAGTTACTAAAAATTCATCTGAAATGGCTGAGATGTTTGATGTAGCTCAAAGGCTTGGTAGAGCATTAGGTAGAGATACAGCATCATCTGTTGAGTCTTTAATTACTGGTATTGGTCGTCAATCTCGGCTCATGCTTGATAATATCGGTATTATTGTTAAGGCAGACGAAGCGTATGAAGAGTATGCTGAAAAATTAAATACTACGGCAGATAAACTTACAGATGCACAAAAGAAACAGGCGTTCCTTGATGCTACAATGGAGTCAGCAAGGCAAAAAGTGTCATCTCTTGGGAGAGAAACTCTTTCAAGCGTAGACTCTTTTGATAGATTTATTACTGCCTCTAAAAATACAGCAGTAGCACTTGGGGATGTATTACTTCCTTCAATTACAAGTATATTAAATGGAATTGTTGATTTATCTGATGAGTTGAGAGGAGTATTTAGGTTAGCAAGAGATGGAAGGGATAATTTTAATTTATTTAACACAGAAATTGAAACATTTTCAGCAGGTATAGATGGTCTTAGCATTGAAGAGCTTGAGAAGCAGTTAAAAGATTTTCAAAGCCAATTAAAAGGTTTGCCTGAAAGTACAAAAGAGGCTGTAAAAGGGGTTACAGAGGTTGGAGATTTAGATTTATCATCAATGTCAATTATTATGCCTGAAGTAGATGATAAAAGTGTAATTACATTAGGCGATTATAATGAAAAATCAGCCGAATTGGGGGCAAATTTAGTAGAGGTCTCTCAAGGGCTTTTTGCTCTTAAAGACCCTTTTGCTATAATTGCAGAGCAAGCTGAAGGGACTACTCAAGCGTTTGATGCAATGATTTCAATAGACAATGATGTTTTAATTGAAAAAATTAGACTTTTAAAAGAAGAAATTGATAAGCTAAAAAATTCAGGCGATAGTGTAGAGCAAACCTTTTCCCAGATGATGGAAAAAGGCATTGAGATGGGTCAAGTTATTTCTAATCAATTTTCTGCAATGAATGCTGCTCAAACTGCAAGATTAGATGCAGAGGTAGCTGCTCTTAAAGCAAGCGATAAGTTTAAAAATGCGAGTTCAAAAAGCCAAGAGAAAATGGAAAAAGACCTTGCTTCCAAGCAAGCTGCTGAAAGAACGAGGCTTGCAAAATTTGATAAGGCTGCTAATTTTGCCAATGCAGGTATAAATATAGCTACAGCAATAACTAAAGTCTTGCCAAACATCCCTTTAGCTGTATTGATTGGAGCTATGGGTGCAGTTCAATTAGGTGCTATCGCAAGCACGCCAATACCTAAATTTGCTACAGGTGGTATGGTTGGTGGTCGTAGGCACTCACAAGGTGGCACTATGATAGAAGCAGAACAAGGTGAGTTTGTTATGTCCAGAACAGCAGTAAACGCTGTAGGTGTAGAAGCCATGAATAGAATCAATCAAGGTGGTGGTGCAGGTGCAGTAAATATATCTTTTGCAGGCAATGTTATGAGTCAGGACTTTATAGAAGATGAAGCAATACCAATGATTAAAGAGGCTATTAGGCGTGGTGCTGATATAGGAGTATCTTAGTGAAAAACACACAAATATATCCTGTTATAAAGATAGGTGATGATTATTTCTCTACCAACAATACTACATTTGAAGGCAATTATTGTAAACCTATCCTTTTAAACATACCTTCTATTAAACAAAGTGTAGATATTGAAAGTAGAAAGTTTAAGATTTCTAATGTATCTTTAGATTTATCTAATTTTCCTGTTAGTGGTGAAAGATTTTCAGACAGACTATCTACATCATCTTTAATCAACACAGAAGTTATTGTGTACTTTGTTCATCACGATACATCTGAAGAAGTGTATAGAGGGCAGATAAGAAGAATATCACACGATGATGAAAAGGTTAAGGTTGAGCTTGAAGATTTAACTGAACAAAAAGCACATAAGCCTTTGCCTCCTACTGCTCCTCCATCAAATTACTTGCCTGACAAATATGCAAATAAGCCAATACCAATGGTTTATGGACATGTAGATAGAAGTCCTTTACTACCTTATTATTCATATTCTGAAGATATTGGAAATGACTCAGATGAAGTTGAAAGTATTTTAGAATACAGATTGAAAATTGATACAGAACAATATTATGAAATAGTTGAGGAAACTGTAAATATAGGTAACGCACCATTTATGAAATCAGGGCTTTTTATTAAAGAAGCTGATGCGTATTTGAATCTTCATAAGACAAATGCTGAATTAGGCACTTTTGAAGGAGTAGAGAACTTTAGATATGAAGGCACAAGTATTGTATTAGATACAGATGATGTTAGTTATAGTGAAGATGAATCTGAAACATCTTCAAATGATTTTTCTAAGGGAAGATTAAGAGTACACCAAATAAGAAGATTTAATAAAGTTTCTTGGGAAGAAACAGGCGTTGAAGTTCAGGGAGGTCTTATTCAAGGAGAATTACAGGCAACATCAGCAGGAATTGGTAGGATTACAGGAACAACAGATACAGCTACTTGGCAAATAGGTGCTTCCATAGGGACAAATGATTCTGCTACAATGGATTGGAATGCAGGTCATTTTAAATGTATTCTTGAGCCAATTTCAATACCAAATTCTATGGCAAAAAATGAAGATGGGGATATTGAACCTCCTATTACAAGGGTTCTTGTAGATGTTGAGCATTTTAGCTTTAGAAGTGAAGAAACTACACCAAGTGGACAGGATGTAAATACATCAAGTGGACATTTTAATCAAAATGGTAGCATTTTATTTACAAAATGGGGAGTTTGGGTAGGTGGTGTACCTACTGATTACACTCAATTTGGTGGTCAATCTGCATCTACTTCTTTTACAAGTGCTAATTCTTTAGATAATATAAATGGTAGTGATTCTATAAGTGAAATTTTATTAGATGGGTTTACCACTCTAACATCTTATGATAATATAAAAATTGGGATTCCAAAGCATCTTTTCCCTGTTTATAATTACACAGGAACAACAACAACCTTTGATGATGATGATGATGTGGTCTTTAATGTAGATACTACTATAAATGATGCTTTTGTAGTTCAAACATTTTTTCTTGATGGTATAACAGATAAAGACTATTTTGTAAATGTAAAAGGCAGAGTAAACACATTTAATGACCACCCTGAACCTCCTGAAAACAATTTTATTGAAAACCCTATTGATATTATTTATGATATATTAAGGAGTGAACTTGGCTTAACTGCTGACCAAATTAATGAAGATGATTATGCAGAAGCAAGAAAAGAACACGAGGATTGGGAGTTTGGGTTTACTATAAATAAAAAAACAGATTCTAAAAAACTCATAGAAGATATTGCTAAATCAACAAAGTGTTTCCCTAAGTTTAAAAATGATGGCACATTTGGATTTAATATAATTAAAGATACATATACAGTATCAAATAATTATGGAACAGGTGATTATGAAACTGCAACTGAAATTAAAGAGCAAGATGTAATCAATTACTCATTTAGCAAAACTAAACCTGAGCAGATTTATAAAAAGGTAGATGTACAATATGAAAAAGACTATGCACAAGATTCGTATCTCAAAAGAACTGAATCAGAATACACAGGGATAAATACAGGCGAGTTTGATGATGTGGGGAACCCTATTTGGACAGATGAATATTATGGGATAGAAAATAGTAAGGATGCCTACTTAGAATTTGAATCTGATTATATTAGGAAAGATGATACAGCCAATCGCTTAAATAAATTTTTATCAGAGCAATACAGAAATGACCATCTTATATTTAACCTTAAATTACCATTATCTTACAATAAATTAGAAGTTGGTGATTTAGTTAAATTTAGGAGTTTGCTTAATGGGATAAAGGCTTATGGCATTGATTATAGATTAATACAAGACATAGGAACAATAGATGAAGCTGCAGGATATGAACAGAGAGCCTTTCCTTTATTTATGGTTACCTCTACAAAGAAAAATCTTGATTCAATCGAAATTGAATGTATGCAGTTGCACTATTTAAAGACAGCATTTACTATTGTTTCTTCAGATTGGTATGATGGAGTATTAAATGAACAAGGCAATTTTATTGAAGGAGATGAAACAGGGTTATTCTATTTTCCTGATAGTTCATTTGCATCTGCAATACAAGAAGAAACTGTTGAAGAAGAAGTTATAGAGCCAACAGGTGATGCTAATAGCGATGGGCATGTAAATATATTAGACATTGTTGCTATCGTAAATTTTATTTTTGGCAATCAACAATTAACTGAATATGGAACTACTGAAGCAGATTTTAATGGGGATGGGTCTATAGATATAATAGATATAGTGGGAATTGTAAATAAAATTTTGGAGGATGGATAATGATAACTTATGGTAATGGTGAAGTTTTATTTGATAGCAATGCCAAAGGATTTGAATTAAAATATAAAGGTACAATCAGGATTACAAGTAGCCCTGACAATCTTTTTCTATCTGCAAATAAAAACAAAGTTATAGGGG
>Ga0098037_1001321_pt1 | contig 11477 bp, 7 predicted proteins | sample 5_EtaG_FD_75050 | JGI IMG/M metagenome (GOLD analysis project Ga0098037, IMG submission 75050) | Marine viral communities from the Subarctic Pacific Ocean - 5_ETSP_OMZ_AT15132 metaG | ecosystem: Environmental > Aquatic > Marine > Oceanic | place: Pacific Ocean | collected 2015-01-08 | reverse complement strand
CAGTTGTGTAAACCTGTTTCAGCAGATTCATCTCTTGCTCAATAACGTCACGAAGCTGCTGATTAGCCAGCTTAACAGCCTCGTCAGGATCCTTCATCGCGCCACTTATCAAGCGCGAAACGTCTTTTACGTTTTGATCAAGCGCGGCTCCAAAAGCCTCATCACTAAGCTCACCGCTTTTGTATTTCTGAATAAGGTCTTGCACGTACTTGCGATTAGCGCGTGCGGCTTTCTTGTTCGGGAAGATAGATTCCTGAATAGCCTGTATACGACCAAGAACGGATTTGCCGGTTGCTTCTTGGATCGTGGGCCGTGCGCCACCTTTTATGGCCTCTCTAGTCTGCGTTCTTTGCATCTGAACCGCTGCCGCTTTCGCTGCGGATGCAGAAAGACCTTGATCCATAAGATCAGAAATAACTTGCGCGTCCGGATTACCAGGACCTCGAATGAGTTTACCAACAGTTCGTAGTGCACCACCAACGATAAGATTACCGCCAAAGTTATACGCGGCTGCCGTTGCCACATCGCCGTAGATTTCATCAGGAGTTTGCCGCTGCGTTCCCTGCACGTACTCCTGAAGTTCATCAAACCCTTTACCAGCGCCAGCGCCCAGACCTATTAAAATAGAGGCTGGAAGCAAACCAACGCCAGTTGTTGCCAGCGCCGCTGCCGTTCCCCCAATAAGTTCGCCTCGATATCGACCTCCAAACTCAACAATGTCGGGCATGTCGAAAAGGCCTAAGAAGCCTCCGCCCGGCTTGTTGAACCACATGAGCCCACCTTCATCAGGCAAGTTCTGCCGGGCTTTTACCTCTGGCGAAATGTTATCTAGGTTCAGAAGATATCGGCCACGGTTGTCCTTGACGAAAGAGTCTGGGCCATAGACCTGAGTCAGGAACTCTTCTTGTTCTTGAGCGGTGTCCCTTTTACCAAACTCATAGCGAACACCAGAGTCGGTAACCTGTCCCTCAACCGTGGGGGCGATGTCGGATACCTCGTCAGTGGATTCCTGTGCTTGATAGTAAGCTTTTAATTCACTGTAAGGTGTTGTAGCGGGGTCTGGAGGTCCAGATGGAGCCGGAGCGTCATCAGAAAAAAACGTCTGTTGTATTAACAGTTCTTCCTCTTCTGTGGGAGCATCGCCCTCAATTTCAACCTTCTTGATGCCATCAGGCGTTTCTACGCTAATAATAGCCATTGCCGCTACCTCGCTGGAACACGTCGATAAACACCATCTTTAAACTCGTAGGTAAAAACGGGTTTTGCTGTTCGGCCTTCTAAGAAAGCTCTCGTTTTTTGAGCGTAAGGATCAATCTCTTTGGTAAGAGGATCAAAATAAGATGAGGTAAACGGCCCAGGAGAAACAAACATCCCAGAGCCCCTAGCGTCCTGAAAGGCTTGTTCCGCTGAGTTTATGCGAGACAAGACACGATCATAGTCCGCTAAACCTTCTTTTTGCCTGTTTCGGAACTTACTAATAGCTCCTTCAAGCTGCTGCCCTAACGTTTCGTCGTTCACCGTTGCAAAACTAAATACCCCGTTTTCCAAGAAACCAGAATTTACATAAGCATCTGCCAAGAATTGAACGTCTCGGTTTGAAATTGAGTTCGCAGTTTGAGTAGAACCAAGACTGATCGGTATCAAAGCTTGGAAAGCACGACGAATTTCTTCTCTAGCTTCTGACAGGCTTGTGTATTTTTTGTTCAGTAGATCTTGTTTACCAGCAGCAGCAAAAGCCTGACGGATTAGTTCTCTGCCGGCGACTCCAAAGCCTGTAACGTCCCCTGCTGCAACCCTAGCTTTAACTTGAGAAAGAAGCTGGATTCCGCTCTCGCCGCTAACAAAAGACTCTCGAGCCTTGCCCAAACTATCTCTAAGATCCTTGGCTTCCGTTGCAGTGATACGCATTGACTTTGCGTTTTCACTAAGCAACGTCCGTAACCTTACCGTCGCATCATTTGCCGCTTTGACCTTTGCGGACATAATTTCTTTGCCGACAAGATTATCAGGAAGTCTGCCATCGTTTGCTAGAATTTGATCCATTCCAACAGAAACGGATTTAGGATTCTTCGGATCGGTCATGTCGTACATGACAATCCGGTTCCTTTCATCAGCACGATCTTGTGCGACATCCTTGGCTATCGCGCCCAAAGCATAGTTAGCGGCGGACAAGTCAACTTGCCGGTCATAGGCGCGTTTCTCTTTTTCGTCCTTAGCGAACTCTGCGCCCAGCCCTTTAAGACCATTTGCGATGTTTTCAATCGCGTTGGGGCTTTGCCCAGCCATCACGCGTAGGCCGGCTTCGATAAACCGATATCCCTTTTCTTCTTCCGACACACCCTCGTATTCGGGCATGGCTTTCATAAAATCTCTTTTATAATCCTCAATAGTCTTCTCAGCTTCCGGTTTCGTCATGGGTTTATCGAAAGCTTTGGCCACCTGTGCGGCAGCGGTAGCGTCAGGAGTTGCTGCGGCGGTGGAAGCACTAGGCGTTGCTTCAGTAGTGGCGTCTTTTTCCTCTTCGCCTCTAGGGACCAAACCCTCAAATGCGTTTTCCGGAACCGGAGGCTTCTCTGTGGGCCGTGGTACGTCTCTGGTGCTTTCATCTCCAGTAACCGGATCCTCTGCTGATTCTTCCGAAAAACCCACGTCTCCCTCTTCAAGCACAGCGTTCTTAAAACTTTGATCGTAGTTCGGGTTAGCCAATAACTCTTGTGTAAATTTCATTTGAGCATCTGGGTTGCCACCAGGCCGCGCCGATTCAGCCATAGCAATTCGATACTCTTCGATCTTGCTGTTCAATTCGTTTTGGTATTCGGCTTCGGCAACACCATCAACTAAAGTACGATCAGCGTCTTCCGCAGCCATTTCGTAACCGAGTTGCGGAGTAGGAAAGCCCTCTTGTGGAGCTGCATCAACTATTCTTCGATTTGCATCGTCACGAGCCATTGCATAACCCTCTGAAAGAGGGCCTTCATACTTACTCAAAACGCCTTCAGCGATTCTTGCTCCCAACTCATCGCCGCTGATGTCGGGCTGTGCCGTTGTTGCTGCCTCCGCAATATCTTTAATAGTTGCGCCAAGTTCCTCGTCCGAAACTCCTCGAACTTTAGGCATCCTTCGCAAAGCATCATTAACAGCCGAAACTTGAGATATGATGGTGGCAGTTCCTATATCTGACGGAGCCCTCGTTACAAAACCCTCCCCAACATCCTTGATCGTTCGACCAAAAGCATTGCTAATTTGAGATAAGACTCGTGCAGTTTGATCAATAAAGTCTACAACAAATTGTCCGCCGCGTTCAATCGGGGAAGATTCTCCTCTAGGATCTGTTCCGACAAACCCTGGTCGCATCATATTAGGACCCAAAAAGCTGCGGCCAGTGCTGGCGCTGTACGGGAACATCTCATTCACGAGTTCAGAAGGCGTCGTACCCCGCCGCCGCAACATATCTTCAGGAGATTCACCTATTCCTATCGTTGGTCGAGGACCTTTCAACGGAGCAAAAGGTGCTTGCTTATCAGCAAGGATTTGACCAGCCGCCATTTGTTGATTGGTAGCATACGGGAGGGCCATAGAACTACTTTGGGCTCGAGATAAACCACCCCGCTGAAACTTGGCCACACCACCCTGGGCCATGGACAGTGTATCACCGCCATAGGGGTTGTTAGCATCACCAGCGATAGCATCAACCAAGGGCTGGGACGACGCCATGATGCCTTGCGCCTCTCGTGGTATGCCCATTTGCTGTGGCATCAGGTCCATGTACGTGGGCTGCGGCATGGGAGTAGCCATACCCCCGCCCATGAACATCCTTCTGTTAGCTATGGCCGATAGTATTGGACGGCGACGTTCAATCATGTACTGCTCCCAAACAAATCGCCAAATGGGTTGCCCAAAGCTTTATTTACGCCGAAGCCAGCGATACCCGCGCCAATAGCTTGAGATATCGGACTTGGAGACGGCGCTACCTGAACACCCAACGTGGATTGTGCGGAACCAATCTGCGGCTTGAAGATGTCGCTCATAAAGCTGACTCGCTGGAAGGGCTCATAGGACTGCTGTAGTTCTGACTGTCGAGCGGCGTCAAGTTCTCTTTGAGCCTGCGTCTGCTGCGCGGCTCCGAGTTGTGAGAACAACTGCGATTGCTGTCCGATCAGGCTCTGCCCGGTTCCAGCGATGTTTGCTTGCGTAGTACCAATGCCAGCGATGCCTGCGCCCAATCGAGTAGCTTCCTGAGTAGTGGTGCTACCAAGACCACCAAGAAGCTGCGCCACGCCCTGCTGGCGGCGCTGCTGGCTCTCAAAAGCTGTCTGCGCCGCATTTTGCGCTTGGTTAAAGTTGCGGCTCAAATCCTCAAAGACTCGACGGCTTTGTATGTCGGCCAAGTTTCTGCCCAGTTCCGCTTCCGCAATACCCTGACGGCTACCGCCAAAAGCGCCAGCACCCACGGCCTGCGCGGCCAGTTGATTGCGCTGTATATCCGCCTGACGCCCCATCTCTGCCAAGGCGTCTTGAGTGACGGCCTGCTGATACGGGTCCATGAACGCTGCCGCGCTTGTCGGATCGTAAGCCTGCGTGGTGCCCAAAGCCTGCTGCTGCGCCTGTGTAAACAGTTCGGGCGACATCGCCGCCCGTTCCTGTAGCGTGGCAAGACCTGTTCCAAGCGTATCTGCGCCTGTTTGCAGAAAAGGCATGAACTGGCCAATGCCCTGACCAGTTGTAATTGCTTGCTGCGTTAGCGGATCAAGAGCCGCTACCTGAATGTCCGGAATCTCTACAGGCGTCTCGCCTCGAGCAAATCCGGCTTCCAGTATCCTTTTTTGGAAGTCCTCAAGATACGGGGCTTGACGAACGATTTGTTCTGTTTTGGTAGTCATCAGGCTCTTCCCCGCTCAAATCGGTTCATCATGTCGTACATTCGAGCGGCGCCCAGATCGCGATTACCGTTACCAGCATTACGCACGGCCTTAGCAGTCATGACGAACTCGCCATCAGACAGCATCGCGGGAATACTGTCAGAGGTTCCTGTGCCTGGTCCCACTATTTCTCCGCCGCCAGCAGCTGCTAGATTAAGGCCAAGTTCGGGTCCGAGCGGACCACTGGGGATGCCGGTCGCAGCAGGAAGGCTGGCCACATTTGCTGTAATCCCACTTAATGGACGAGCGCCAAAGCTGCTGGCCAACTGCGATGCGCTGTAAGCCGGCTTGCCGTACCACTGTTCAAATTTAGCCAAAGCCTCCGGCGAGTTCTTATCCTGAATGGATTGCCACTCGTCGTAAGCAACTCTGCGCGGGTTGTTCGCATCTAGCTGCGCCATTAGTTCTGCTTCCGATTCAACTTCCGGAGTCATGAAGTACGCCGCACCGGCCAAGGCGGCAGGAACAGCAAGCTGTCCAGCTACTTTACTTATTGTTTCGGCACCAGGGCCCTTATACCCAAGGAAACTTGCCTCTGGTTTAGCTTGAGGTGCAGCAGAAGCTGCGCCTTGGGTAACAACAGGGTTTCGGCTACCAATTGTCCTCGGAGGGCCAATCGTTTGCGTCGGAGCCGGTGGAGCAAGACCAAGACCAACATCTCTTGCTGCGGTTACATTCATTCCGGCAGATCTAGCTTGTATGTATGCTTGTTGGTCGAAGGAACCTCCCATCGTTGTTCCAGGAGGAGCACCCGGACCAGGTGAAATAGGACCTAATTGTTTCGCTATAGCACCTGCTTCTCCTTGGAAATTTGACAACTGTTGAGCATTAACAGGTCTTGGAGGAGCAAGCTGTTGCGCTGTTATAGGAGCAGAGTAGTTAGGACTCTGTGCGCCGGAAGACGGAATAATGCCTTGTCGAATTAGCTGATCACTTGTCTGATAGCTGGGCATTATCGTACCCATAATACCTTTTTGGCCACTTTGGGCGAATGCCGAAGGATTCGCCTGAGTTCCGCCTAAACTACTGAAAATTGTGCCAGTGCCTCGAGGACCAAGAATGCCTTGAGCAAGAGGGTTCTGGGCTCCGGAAGAGAACAGGTTACTGGCAGCGGTAAACGGTGTTGTAAGACCTCTGCCAAGGCCTGTCGCAAACCTTCCACCAAACGTTGATCCAGCTGCCGGTGTTCCAGCACCAATAAAGTCACCTACGCTAGTACCCTGTAAAGCACTACCTATTCCAGAAGTAAGGGCGCTACCAGCGTAACTAAGAGCAGCCGACTTCAGCGCATCGCCCCATGATCCGCCTTGAAGCTTTGTAACAAGTCCTGATGCAATGATGCCACCGATGCCCGGCGCGATTATGTTGCCGATAATAGGCGCGGCAATCGGCGCGATTTTCTTAACAACCCTTTTGATTGCCCGAAAGACTTTCTTGAAAAAGAACTCCGGCTGACCTGTTATTGGGTTGATTGAGTTGAGTTCGTTGCCCACCACGTAACGATTCGGGTTTTCAATACCCATCATCGTCATTTGCTTGAACAAATCTTCCTTCAGGCCGGGGTTGGACTCCAACACCTCTCGAGGAACGACTGTCTCGCCCTCTGCCGCATGAACCATGTAGTTGTCGCCGTAGCGACCGAGTGTTGCCAAGCCGTTTGCTAATGCTTCAGCCGTGGGCTCACCAGAATATTTAGGGGACGTATCAACCAACATCAGGATATCTCCAGAACACTAGCGAAGACGTTAATCTTCGACGCTGTATCGCAATTCATTATAAGCGCATCGCCGGCCTCCAACGCAAAAGGGCCAGAGAGAGACGTGTCTGCGAGAGTTCCGATGGTGTTCTTTTCAAGAATCACCGTAGTAGAGGCAGAACTATCGGTTATCTTAGGGAATACAACGACATCCCCAGAGTGACTATTATACAAATTTATGTTTTTTACAATGGCTTCTGTCGCTACGGGACAGGTATAAACCGTAACATCCCCCGTAGAGCCAACCACAGTAGCTATATTTTTATACGCAGAGGCCATCAGTCCATAAACCAGTTAACGCCATTAGTATCGTCTTCTCCGCTGATCACAGCCGGAAATTCCATTTTTGTAAGAGCCATTTCAATATCGCGCATGATCCGGACAAACGTATCCGCATCGTACTCATCAGGAGCCAAGGGCATGGCGTGATCTAGAAGTTTCGCCATTAGCGCCTCCCATCCGGGCGAAGACCCAAACGCAAATCGCCCAAAGTCCACGTTATATCGGTCGTATCGCTTTCAATACGCAACGCAATCTGACGCGACCGGCTACGCAGAAAAGCCTGCTGCGTGTTGGATTTGACCGCGTTAGTCGAGTTGGTCGTTAGCGTGTCACCAGGGTAATTCCGCGCCTTCAGTATGTAGTTAACCGAAGCGTCCGCATCTGAGCTTGTAATGTCGATGTCCGGGATAAGCCGGTCCACGAACATAAATTGTTCGCCATCGCCAAGGTCAAAGTCGGCAGATTCAATGAACGAAGTCATAGGAGATCCGTCATTGTCATCGCCGCTTTCATGGATGTACACGAAGTTCGTGCCGCTGGCGGTTCCGCACCCTCTTGGATTATCGTGGATGCCGTAATCCACCCAAGCGGTTCGAGACAACGTCCCAAGGTCCCAAGTGTTTTCCGTAAAGTTGAACTTTACATAGCGGTCTATCTCTGTTGCATCCGCACTCGGATAGAACCAGAACACCTCGTCAAACATCTTGTTGGATGCTGCAAAACATTTGAAGCTCTGTTCAAGGTTGATGTCATCAAACACGTATCGAAGCAGCGTACACGGAATGGTCTGCACACGGCCCGTGTACACATAAAAGTTTTCACGATCCATCCAGAAAACCTTGTCGCCCACCGTGGTTACGGCGTTCGGGCCTATAATCGATACGTTGTTTGACAACATGCTAAACCCAAAGGTGAACGGAGGACCTGTAAACCGCATGGAATGAAGCGACGTGTCCGTAAAGATGATCATCTCTTGGCGCGTCTTCTGAGCCGAGATAATCTCAGAGCCTGACGAAATACGCTGTGATCCGGCAGTGTTCGTAGCCGTAGGTGTCCAATCAAATGGATTCTCTTGGTCGGACCAACGCACCATAAGCAAGTCTTGGTCCGTCTCCCCTTGCGGGTTACAGCCGAAACAAACCACGTGCCTGTCCGTAGTTGAGGTCATTAGCCTGCGGGTTATGGTCGGTGCATCGGAAGCGCCAGACTGCGAGGAGAACGCCGAAGCTCGGTTACCAAGGCCAAGAGTCTTGTCCCAGTAGAACAGGTTTCCGTCGAAGACGTTGAACATCAGGTCTTCGCCCCAGTTATCCTGGGACCAGAGACGAATGTTAGAGCCTGTTTCGGCGGATGTTGCAGCTTCCTCGCCCCATCCAATAAAATCGTTTGCTTCTTTTACAACAACACCATCGTCGTGCGCTGCCGCCGTGGTGCCTCTCGCGCCTCGAGCAACGCCTGCGTTTATCGTGTTCGTAGACTTGCCGGTGTACTGGATAAGCTCGTCTTCTATCAGCATGAGGCCGACAAACGTAACCGTGTCGCCGCTGGATGAACTTGCAGCGGTGGTGCCGTCATCGCCTCGCGTCAGATCAGCAAACACATTCCCTACATTGGTTCCGTAACGAATGTTTTCGCTACCAATCTTGATAGTCCCCTTGGCAGGGAAGCTGGAAGAATCGGCCACGGATATCGTTGTGCTTGCCGCAGTAAGGTTTGCAGACGTTGTTGTGGATGCTGTTTCAAAGTCTGATGCGCTGGTCAGCGTAAACGAGGTGTCAGAATTGCTTATGCCGCCGCTGTCGTTGAGTGTGGTCTGAGAATAACCTGTGCTGTATCCACCCCACGTTCCTGCACCCCAACCGTTTCCGGAAACCACGGTGCTGAGACCCGTATTGATCTGATACGTCGCTACAACAGAAGAACCGCCGCCAGCCGTGTCGCCGGAGGACGCGGTGCCAGCAGTTGTCACTGTATACGAATTTGAGTCAATGACTGTAATTTCGTGTTCGGTGTTTAACTGGGCCGCAGTAATTCCATCCGTTGTCGTTGCGCTACTCAGGGTCACAAAATCACCTGTTACAGCACCATGCGACGGTGCGGTGACGGTAATAACAGAAGAACCAGACGCGCCTGTTTTGAGCGGGTTTGTACCCAATGATGTGGTTGCTCGAATAGGCGTTACGTCATTGTAACCGCCGCCCTCTTCAATATAAAACTTGGTTTCCGTGCCAAGGCCCATGTACTTGGAACCACTCAACGCGGCCCATACGTGCAGCGAACGGCCAGTGCCTTCAATTGTGTTGCTGCTAAGACGCGACCAGCCGCCCATTTTTTCAGGACGACCCTTGCGGAACCGAATTAAATCCGAATTAAACCAGCCGTTCTCATCACCGTAGGACGTAGTCTCGCGGTTTACTCCAGGGCGGAACTGTATCTTCGACAGAGGCATTTAGTCACCCAACTCAGGCCAATCATAAAGAATACCGGACTTGTTTCCTTCTGCATCAAAGACAACAAACAGCGCAGCCACGGCAGCGGTATCAGCCGCGCCGTCAATGGCACTCTCCATCGCGGTGGCTTTAGCCCGGATTGCATCGCGCCAAGTCTGGATGTTTGAGGGGATCGCCGTTCCCTTGTCTGCCTTCCGAACCACAGCCCAATCGGTCCGTGCAAGCAGCGAACCCTGCTGAGAATTTACTTCAGCCTTTAGCTGAGAGCGGACCCCCGGCTGCATGACCTGGTTGCCATCATCGTCGTTGACCGGGTTTCCATCGTCGTCTACCACGCCGACATCGGTCAGGCTTTTAGCTGTCTTGGAGATCGTCACTCCATCGGCTTGGTAACCCCATGTGTAAAGGCGGCTATCCGGCGGCGTCTCCGGTGTTACCTCAGTTAGGCCAGCAGCAGCCTTCTCGCTAGGCGACCAGATGTGCCAGTTCCGGGGGTGCGTGATGCCATTGTCATCGGTCCACGCTTTGTGTTCTTTGATAGTTCTGCCGGAGTATTTCCACATAATCTTATCCTATCTTGCTGTCGCTGGTGCTGCGCCATCACCGCCGAAGGGGTTTTCTGCAAATGCCATGTATATGTATGTTGAGCCGGAAGCATTGATGTTTGACTGCGTGCCACGAACCTTGAATCCGTTGCTTAAAAAATCGAACTTAATTGTAGAATAAGTTGTTTCCGCAGTGTTGTTGTCAGCATCTAAAACTGCATCCACCACATTGAACGGGTCACGCTTATTATCGAATATGTCCCAGTTACCTGTTCCGCCAACAGCACGTTTGACCAGTAACCAAGCGGGTCTGAATCCGGTATACACAAAAGGCCCATCCGTTGACCCATTGCCCGTGTAACTTCCGATAGAGCTATAGCCGGGAACTTCTGCAAAGCAGTAAGCTACATGTACCGCTGAAGCCTTGTTAGCACCGTCTACTGTGCCAAGAGAAAATACGCTACTGGTCGGAGTGGTATTTTGGAAAACTGCTTGCGTTGCTTTAGCGTTTGTTAAATTTAAGTACAGATTGCCGTCATTTCCAACAGCCTCATGATAAACGATCCAGCTTTCAGCGTTGGTTGTGTCTTTTATTATAATCATCTTAGGCACTGCACCCAAGCCATGTCCGACTGTAGCGTTTGAGCCTGTACCCGTGTAGGTGTTGATACTAATTCCCGCAGTTTGGTTAACCGATGTCGTAATCGTGTTTATGCTGCCGTCTGTATTGCTGCTTCCCGCGCTGCCTTGCGTTTTCCACTGCCAAGCAACATAAGTTCTGCTCGACCCGTTAAAGTTTGAATCGGTGGTATCAAGATCGAAGCCATCAGTTTCAAATGTAACCTTCGCGGGGCTATCCGTGTCTTGTGCGTCTGCACCATTAGATTTAATGCGCTTATCTTCACCTCGAGCAACGTCAATGAAAACATGATTATCGCCGTTCGACCGGGGAGCAAGCCACCAAAGGTCCGGTTGAAAATCTCCTGCGTTCGCATCATTAGTAATAGCTAGGCCGCTGCTGCCGTTGCCCGTGTATAGCTGAGTGTGAAAATATTCTGACCCATCTGTGATTGTTGGTGTGGCAAGATTAGCACTTGTCAACTCTTTGAAAGTTGCAGTTGGTGTGCCGCTTAAACCTTGGAAAGTTGCTGTAATAATTGTTCCGCTGGCATAAGGCGCACAGCCAAAGTGCAGGCTGTTGTGACCAGTTAAACCAACCGTATTACTAACGCCTGTCGAGGCTGGAAAAATTTCTGCGCCATCATCAAAGATTTTTATAGTGTCATTGCTGCCATCGTATTCAATACGCATTAAGCTGTTAGCTGGAGTCACTCCAACTGTTCCGCTACTCGCAACGACACTTGAATTTTTTACAATTTCACCGCTGCTAAGTTGGATTCCATACATATAGTTGTTGCCGGTGGTTGCATTGTGATTTCCAAGTTGGAAGATACCGACATAGCCAAATGTACCGGCACTTTTCTGAAATTCACAAACGTATTTACCACCGTCATCAATTGAAAAT
>Ga0098037_1001319_pt1 | contig 11482 bp, 4 predicted proteins | sample 5_EtaG_FD_75050 | JGI IMG/M metagenome (GOLD analysis project Ga0098037, IMG submission 75050) | Marine viral communities from the Subarctic Pacific Ocean - 5_ETSP_OMZ_AT15132 metaG | ecosystem: Environmental > Aquatic > Marine > Oceanic | place: Pacific Ocean | collected 2015-01-08 | reverse complement strand
TTAGCTTCTTCAAGTTCTTTCTTGGCATCGTTTACAGCAGATTCATAATTTTGATATGTCTGACTGATGCCAGTGTATTGAGATCCAGAGAAGGGTAATAATCATTGGCTGATAACTCACCTGTAACTTTTTCTTTATAACGTTTTTTAACAGAATCAAGATCAAACAAACTACTCATTACCTAGTCCCCATTCCCAAAGCACCCAAAATTAACTTACCAGCATTCACATACTCCATAGCACCAGCCTCATTAGGAGACTGCTGAGAAGCAAACTGCGTAGCCTGCGCCTGCGGACTCAACTGCATATCAGGATTCGACGCTTGCAAACCATGAAAATACTTAACAAAAGCCTGAACTTCCTCAGTTCTCGGCTTACGACCAATCGCCACAGAATACGACTGCTCCAACATGCCAGTCAAAGCAGCAGGATCAACATAACGAATAACCCTAGGAGCGCCTTTCTGATCTTCCTGTATCTTCGCTACTTTTGCATCAAACATAGATTTGATTTCTTCAGCCGTGAACTCTTGCAAACTTTCCCTGGTCAATATGTCAACAAAGAACGGATCGTTTATCGCAGCATACGTTCCAGCAAACCCAACAGTTCGATTAATAGCGTAAGCAAACGAAACATCATTCAACGAACCATCATCGTTAAATATTTCTTCATAATCCCTGTACGCTGACGGAACAGAAACAAACATTTCCATAGCAAGAAGTTTCCGATCTGATTCACCCAACGTTTGAATCACATCGAACACATCTTCCAACGTCACATATTCAGTTTTCGTTTCCGTAGCTCGGACACTAGGGGCAGTACCACCCATTCCACCAGACTGATAATAAGTATCAAATTCTGTTTCTTTAGAATACAAAACATCTTCAGGTGGTGGTGCAGCAGCGTTGTTCCCAGCTACCGCAGCTAAAAAGCTGTCATCAATATCGCCAAATGCGCCTGCTCCAGTACCCATTACGCCACCATCAATTCATCTCGTTCCAACACACTGACAAAACTTTCCGGCGGAACCATGTCCCTAGCAAAGTACCTGTCGTATATTCTTGAAAATTCTGGCATGTTACCTAACATCTCTTTTTCAGTTTCCCAATACAATAATAGATCATTATTGCTATTCGCCGAAAGAAGCAAACTACCATCTTCCTCATTAGCTCTACGAACCAACTCACCTTCGACTTTGCCACGCAATGTAAAATACCTAACTAAATGCACAAACGAAGGTCTGGCTTGTATATGCTCATTACGCATAGCTTCAATAAAGCCATCAATATAACCAACAATGTTTTTCTCAATACTTGCGCCTTCAAACGCTGAACCCCAAGCAGGATGCTCTGCTTTAATCTTAGCTATCTCACCGTTCTTCCAATCGCGTAACCAAATCAAAGAACTATGATTCAAACTTGTAGGCGCACCAACCTGCAATCTCTTATCTTGCTCTATCCTGACCTTAGTCATAACAGCATCAAACTTTTTCCAACCTAACTCAACTTCAACATCTTGCAACGTTTCCAAAGGAGTTTTACGTTCACGACGCTTTCTAGGATCTGACTCACTAACGTTTTCTTGTTGCTGCTTTCTATACACAGCTTGACTAAACTTATATGCCTCATCAGAGCCACCTAAACTAAACGTTAAGAACGCACCAATTTCAGGAAACGCTTGCACAAGTTCAACAACTTCTTCTCTAGCTTTCTCAGAAGTAGCAGAAGAAGCAACACCATCGTTTAACCTGGTCATTCGAGCAGTCAAAGCAAACAATTCTTCACCATGTTCAGCTAAGAACTTAGCGTCGCCTTCTTGGATACCAAGTTCCAAACGGTAATCTCTAGCAATTTTCATTAAATCACTGTACGGAGATACTGCTGTCGTTGACGTAGGTGAGAACAAACCAGTGGCTATACGAAATGTAAAGAAATCTTTTGCCCTGTCGTTAGCTTCTCGAATCCATTGGTTAACTTCTAATTCGTTAGATAAATCAACTGGTATGCCAGCTTCTTCTCGTTCTATATAAATTTGCAAAGCCATTGACTGCACAACACGTTCTTTCGTAGGCGTGTCCATAAGCAAATTCTGTATGTTCTGTTGGTACGCTGGTAGGAAACCAGTAATCATACGTTGAGTAAATGGACCTTCTGGGTGACCCAAAGGAAACATGAAACTTAATGAATCTTCTAACGATGGGTCATCAAGGATTGCTTCACGAATAGGTATTGTTAACAAAGGACCAAACCCAGGCATACCGCTTTGGACCATTGACATCAAACCTTCTTTACTGAATCGAATAGTTTGAGTTTCTGTCAAGTCTCCTAACACACCGGGTCGTAGAGCTTTAGGTATATTTTCAACGTAACTAGGTAGTTGGAACGTCAAGTATTTGTTGCCGTTTTCATCTTCTATTTCTGTTATGCCAAACGTTTCAGCGTTCCAAGGCGAACTATACAAACGCCAAGCCTTGCCAACAAACGCAGGGTTTTCTATTGACAATCTGCCCCATCGACCTAACACTTCTTGCCAAGCGTTAAAGAATGGGAATATGTTTCTTGTCATTTCAGCAAACCTGGTTTCTTCTGCTAAGTCATACAACAAATCTTTAGTTTCAAGCAACGCTCGTTCTCTAGCTTGTCGTTCTATTCCCCTTAACGTGCCTTGCGACAATTTAATAGTTCCGTCAGCTTGCACATGATAGGAAACTAATCGAGCTACTTCGCGTTGGTATTTAGTTCTAAAATACGGATTACGAGATAGTTCATCTGCTGGGATTGTTCCTAACGTTTTAAACATTCCTTCTATGTGGTCGCCAACTGCTTGAGATACGCCTTGAACGCGAGTAGTTGCTATTGTGCGTTGGTTAGGTGAATTAGCTACAGCAAAATCAACAAACCCTTGTGATCTAATATTGCCAACTAAACCTTCAAGTTCAAGGTCTTTTAATTCAGCTTTATACTGTCTCATTCCTCTACGGTAATTATTGTATTGTTCTTCTGTTAAAAACTTTTTAGGGTTATTATCAATTTCGTTTAAAGATTTAGCGCCAATTTCATTTAAGAAAGCAGCCAACTCACCAAGATCTTCAGGGTAATCAACAAATTTGCGAGGCAATGGCTCAGTCGGCTTTTTATCTCCCGGTAACAATTCAGTTTTAGCAGCGTCGCTTTCTAAATACTTTTGAACTTCATCCCAAGTAACTTCTTCACGGCTACGCACTTTATCACGCAACTTCTTTAAACCTTCAGCCCCTTCAATAAACGGCAACACATTATCAAACTCTGTGACAATCGCAGTAGCCGCCATCGTGTAATCCTGGTATTCAATTTCATCAAACAAATCGCCATTAGCTACGTTTAAACGTTCACGAAGCTCAGGGTTATTTCTAAGACTTTCAGCTAACTTTGTTATGCGTTTTTTAGGATCTACGTTTGCCCACACAATGCGGTGAAAATCTGTATTAAATCGAGTACCGATAGCAACGTATCGATTCATTAAAGAGTTCCAACCACGCACATACGCTCCATCAGAAGGTTGCAAACCTTCCTTAAACAACACTAACGTTTCAATATCTGCTGTGCCTTTTTTAAATTCCCTTTCCCAAAACTCACGCCTACTTCTCAACATCGACATGACAGAACCAGTTGAAGAAACTTCAGAACTGACCATTTCCCGGTGTTTAGAATCATCACCATAAGCGTTTCTGACAACAGCGCCTTCAACATCTAAATTACCAAACCCAGCTTGCTGCATTAACGTGTCAGCCTTCTGCATATTATCAACTATCAAATCAGTATTAATAGTTACAGGCTTGCCATCTTCGCCTTTCACAAGTGAACTTTCACCGTCAGCGTTCTTACGAGCAGTAGCTAAATTAACAACTCGTTCAACTTCAGCTTTCATGCCATCTGCTCTAGAAAGCATAGATTCAGCTATTTCTTGCAAAAACACATCTTCATCGACAATAGCGTCAGTTAACAATTTGCGTGCCTCTTGCTGCAACTGGTCAGCTATTTGCAAACCAATGTTCATTTCAGCAACATCGTTAATACGTCGCCAACGTTTAAACATGTGATAACCACTCCAAGCCGCACCATACACAGGGTTAAGTAACGGAGCTACTACCAAGAATCGTAAAGCTGAAGGCAAATACAATTTAGCTTTATTGCCATTTTCTCTAGCTTGCTTTACCACTTCTTTAGTGTGCAACTCATACGGAGTTTTGTAATTACTTCCGGTAGATTCATTAATCAAATCTATGTTATCTTCGACAAGACGCAACTGATCTCCAAAACTATTAGGATCATATTCGCGACCATGCTTCTCTTTAAACAATGTCAACAAATCTTCATTTTCAGCCAAATTCTTAGCGCGAGCATTCATGTCAGTAAACACAGTTTGGTAATTAAAATCTAAACCTTGAACAGCGTGCGCTTCCTTCATACGTCGAGTACCAACAATCAAATTAGTCAACTCAGTTAACGCACCAACATCAGCAGCCCTACGCAACGTTTCATCTATCTGAATACGCAACGCCCACTTAGGAGTCAACAACACCAAAGGTCGCCATATCTGCATAGTCGCATCAGCAATTTGTCCCCTTGCCGACCCTAAATTATTTTTAATTCTATGACGAGCCATTTCTTTCTCGTACTTTTCATTAAATGCTTTTTCTTCTAATTTAAATTCTTCAAGAGGTTCATTAATTTTCTTTGTTAAAGCATCAACTTCTTCTTTAGGTAAATTGTTATCTATCTTTTCAAGCTCTTTATTAACAGTAGCTTCAATATCGTCTTTCTTCGATAACAAAATTTCGCGCTGTATATCATACTCAGACAACTCACCTTTCCTACCAAACTGTGACCTTCGAGTAGTCATACCACGCTCATACATAATCTTGCGAACAGACCTACCCACAAGATCCCAACGAGGAATCACAGAAGATTGCTTCATCATCGCAGGAGACAAACCAGAAATAATCCTAACAGGATTACCATTAGCATCTAAAATATCTAAATGCGACCTGCTATAAATACCTGTTTCTAAACCCTTCTTAACTTCAGCCGCAGTAGCAGTAGTAGCAGGAATTTGAGTTCCAGTACCAACAGACACAGCTTCCCTTGGCTTACGCTTACCAGCGCCAGTAGCTTGCTTCTTGCCAATCAAATTATCTTTTAAAGCGCCAGCAGTCATATACGCTTCTTCCAAAGACATATCTAACTTCACACCAGACTTCTTAATTAAATCATCGCCTCGCCTAGCCCACTTAGCATTAGCTTCCTCATACAAATTCTTAAGTTTTTCAACACGAACATTTTGCGAAGATTCTGCAAGGATTTTACGAATGTCAGCTATAAACTCAATTTGTTCCTGGTAACTAATTAACCTAACTTCAACCATGCCATCGTTACCAACAGTTTGGATTCTTTTTGTTTGAGATGTGTTTTCACCAGCTAATTCAAGCAATTCTTCTTTACTAAATCTGCTTACAGGAACACGCAATTTGACTTTGCCTACTTGCTCAACCGTTCGTTGTATCTGCGTATAAATTTATGAATTATGATTCCAAGAAATCATTGAATGCGGTAACCGTTGATTAAATATTCTAAAAGCTCTTATGCCTAAAGGACTTGTAATAGAACGATTGTAATATTCAGTTAATTCAACTTGACCTAACGCTTCCATAACATCTAAACCACTCATTGGTTCATCTTTTTTTACAAGTCCTTCAACAATAGGCATCGGATTTGGTTTTGCATCTGATTCAGCTTTTTCTAATTTAGCTGCAACAGTTCCAGCTCTTGCAAAGAAAGGCGCACCATAATAAGTATCTAAAAAACCAAGCCGTTTACCGGCGAACATATCTAAATCATTTAAGTTACCGCCAAGTTCATTTCGAGCCACAATAATATCAAACACAGTAGACAACAACGCTACGTTCCCAGGATCATCCATAAACAATTCTTCAAGCGTTGGCGTATTAGGCACTTCACCACCAAACAAACCTTTGTTACGTTGCATGTTGGAACGTTTAGCCATTTCTATATCAAACAACGATTCCCAATCAACAGCGTTAACCTTTTCAAGAGTTGGAGTTAACTCAGCGCTTAATTGTTCAACTTCTTGCGTTAATTTAACTACTTCTGCATCTAACCCTTCGTCAGATAAATCAGCAAGCGCATTGAAATTAACAAGTTCTTGAGTAGGTTCGACACCGGCAACCGCAGCATCAAACTCGTCTAATTGTTCTGTAACAATTTCTAATTGTGCAGGAACTTCAATTTCTTCTTTATTAATTTTGTCAACAAGTTTTTGAACATGATGCCTAATCAAAGCTAATTGACCTGTCATTTCATTTATTCCAGGTGCTTGCCGTTTAGCGCCAACTCCTTCAAAATCTGTTTTTTTCTTTTTAGCAGAAGAAGTTGCGCGTGCAATACCAAAGTTTTGTTCAACAATATCTTCGTACACAGCGTTAGGGCTGTCATAAAGTTTTGCGTAATCATCTAACTGAAAACCAATTAATTGCAATTCTTCAGGCTTAAAATCTATTTTCCTTACCCTTTGATAAGATGTGAAACCAGCTATCCGATATTTTGGTTTTGGGCTGCCTTTAACTGGTACTCTTTCAAGAATAATATTTCCTGTTCGGCTAGAAATCTTACTCAGCGCAAAACCGTTTTCTTGCATTGATATTTTTGGATCACGAAAAGAAATTTCTATACGCCGTTCAGGTATACCACCAGATTTTCTAAGTTTAATTAAAGGAGTCTTTGCACCTTTAGCAGTTACGCCATGACCACCATCTTTTAATTTTTTAGCTGTGTATACAACACCAGGTTCAGGACCACCTAAAATATCAGAAAATTTAACTACCCTAGCTTTTGGTTTTGTAGGTATTGGTTTTGAAAGTTTATTTATTCTGTTAAATTCTTTCGCTATGCTTGAATCTGGAGCTAGTCTAGCCATCTCCTCTAATTGAATGTACAATCTTTGAAACTTATAGTTTTCAAAATCTATTTCAATTTCTAAATATTCGTCTGTCATCTTAACAAGATCATTTTCTCTATATCCAGGAAGTTTGTACTTTCCTTTATCCCAGCCAAACCGTTCAATTGAACTGTCTGGCATTTTTTCTAATTCAGCTATGTCAAGTTTAATTGTCGGGCGTTCTTTAGGTTTTTTTAATTTTCTTACTGGTTTTGAATCAGGACCACTCCCAGGCAGTTCGTAAGACTCTAGTTCTTTTTTAGGAGGTTTTGGTTTTAAATCTGATTCTTCAACAGTTTCTTTTGAAACTTTATCTATTTTCTTTGCTAATGCCCTAGCACTAGCTCGCAGCCCTTTGTCAAAATCATCTCCATCAGCGTAAAATTTTGCATCTTCAAAAAGATCTACAAAACCTTTATTTGAAAAATCTGCTTTAATAAAATAATGAGTTTTTGTTTTCTTAACGATCTCTGGCATAGGTAAATCCCTAGACAAATGATCGTCTACAAACAGTTTTGTAACTTTAATTACTTGAGGTTCTTTAACTGTCCGAACTTGTTTTTCTAAATCTGATTTTGTAAACGTTGTAAATCTTTTAACTATCTGCAAAGCAATTTGAGGAGGAGAAAGATTCTCAGGATTATCAATAATTAAACGAGCAGTACTATAAAAATCTTTATCTAGAAAAGTTAATTGATCTGACTTAGCTGTTGCTTGCATTTCTTCTTGAACAACTTTTTTAAGATCAGCGTCAGTTATTTCAGCTAGTTTTTCTGGAAATTTTTTGTATTGTTTAGGTAAATATTTTGTAAAAAATTCGTTAATTGCAAAAAAACTATCTTCTAAATTTTCATAGTTTACTGCAACAGGATTATTATATTTGTAAGTTTGTCCTTCTAGCTCGTCTACTGTCTTTAATTTTTGTTCAATTATTTCAAGCGTTTCTTCAACAGTTGCCCCCCACAAATCTCCTGTATCTTTACCCGGTATCTGACTAGATAATTCTTTTGTAAAATTAGTCCATAATGTGTCTATGGAGCTGCCAGTTACAGATTCAAAAATAGCTACTTTATATTGAAAGAAATCTTTATGCTTTGCTATGAGCGCATTTAATAAATCTTCGTATTGAACATCTGGCATTAAACCATATTCTTTAAGTTTTGTTCTAGTCGTTTTAATATACGGTGCTTTTTCTCCTAAACCAGTTTCACTTTGATACCTTGGTTTTCTGCTTGTCTGAGGCAGTAACCTGCCAGCCATGTACTCTGGCAAAGACAGCATTAATATTGAAAGCAAGTCTTGTATTTGGGCAATCGAACTTGAAGCATCTGTTTTAAGCATTGGATACAATCTGCCTTTTTTAGCAGCGTCATTTACAAGTGCTTGATGTATTTGTTGCCGAGAAACATATTTAGTAGGAAATACATCTTTTAACGGAGGAACGTCTACATTTACTTTCCCAAACATTTGTTCGTCTAATTTTTTAAGAACTTCATCACTAAAGAAATCATTAACAGTTAAACCTTTTGATTCTAAATCTAATTTTCTTAAAATCTCAAGTTCTATTTGCTGGTTTAAAGACCTTCTTTGTTGTGTAGTGAAATCTGCTGGAGCATAACTACCACCGTATTTAACAGCAAGATCATCAAGCAACTCGCGTATTTCATCTATTACAACTTCTCGCCCTGTTCCACCTTGCATGCTTTCATCTAACAAATTATTTAAACCAACTTGGTCAAACTCAAGAGCTTCTTCAGCTAAAGAACTAGCATTAACTTCATCTGAAACCATTTGTGCTTTTCGTTGTTTTTCAGTTACTGCTTTTTTGTATTCAGCTATATTTGCTGCTGTGGGTTCAGACCCCCAAATCCAACCATTAGGTAGATCTTTTGTAAAAGTATTTATGGCGGTTTCAAGATTTCCGCCTAGAACACTAGAAACTACTTGGCTACTTGTTTGCCACTCTAATTTGCCAGTACTAGGACTCTGCACTATTTGATACGCAGTATAACCGCCTACGCTTTGGGCAACAACAATATTATTTTGAACGTTCATTCCTATTATTTCAATTTTGCCTTTACCTTTTATTTTAATGAACGCATGACCAGGATTAGTTTCGCTACCTCTCGTAAACTCAATCATATTGTCAGCTATCATTCGATTACTGTTCACAACTTCTGTAGGAGTGTCAAACTCAAAGTAGCCTCCTTCTGGTTTATCAGGTGGACCAAAAGAAATATCCCTAGCTGTGCTAGGGTCGCCAATGTTAGCGCTTATTAGTTGAATACCAGTTTCTTCTCTTACACCCATTTCAGCATCTATAGCTTCGGTACTCCCAGAAAGTTCTGGTACATTTCCTTCTTCGTCTACTAATTCACGACTTAAACCAAATTCAACTTCAGTTTCAGCTAATTCCTGTTCTCTACGAACTTCAGCTAACCTTGCAGCATCGTCACCTTGCTTGGCACGTTCAGATATTTCAATACCAATCTCAGCAAGTTTTTCTTTTTTATCAATAGCTTCTTTAAGTTTATCAACCCAAGAAAAACCATCTTCGTCAGGAATTAACTCTGCTTGCAATTCATCAGCCAACGCAATAGCTTCATCAAAAACACGGTCATCGCCCAACAACACCCTGGCAGTTAACTCCCTAGCTTTAGCAGTAGGACCATTAGCTATCAACGTAAACGCTTCAGTAGCTTGTTTAGCTCCCAAAAACCTTTTACCAGTAGCAGTCTCTAACGCATCTAAACGTTCAGCAAAACTTAAATTAGGTTGGTCCATAGCTTTAGACGCACGTTCCCACCACGCAGTTTCCATAACTGAATCAACTCTTGCATAATTAATTGACCTTCCAAGAGCTGTCCGTAAACCAATTAACTGTTCCCCATTTTCACCAACACGGACTTTTTCTTTCCTAAACGGTAAACCACCGCCAGGAGTATACACACGGTCAGGTTGCAACTGATAACCCAACCTGCCGTTCTTACTTACCTTCTTGCGACCAACCATATACACATCGTTTAGGTCCATGCCTTTTTCTATTAGCCGACCTTCTTTAGCTACAGCTACAACTGTTTTACCAGTTGACAAGTTTTTAACTCCTCGCAACCCACGTTCGATAGGGTCCAAAAATATTTCTTGCGAAAAGTCAATAAACCCTGACATCACGTTAAAGAATGGGTCTTGCGCTAACTTGTTGTACGCTTCGTCATCAAATGGGTCTATGAAATGTATGGCTGCTGTAACTGATTGCCCTAGCGTTCGTTTGTCGTTTATGTCCCATGCCCTAGCCCATGCAGAACCGTCAAATAACAAATCCGGTCTGCCAGTCAAAGACAAGTTAATTAACGTAGCTATTGTCCCTAATGGTCTGTCTACCAGTTCTTCCGTAGCCCAGTTCCACGCTTCAAACGCTGGACCGACAACAGCTCGACCTGGTTTCCTAATGCCTTCAGGCAACGCACCAACAACTGATCCGATAATTCCTTCGGGTCCGAAAGCTCCTTGCAAGGTTTGTCCAAGTAAATCTTCTTGCACGCTTGCAAGCAGTCTTTCAAAACCTTCATCGACATCGCCAGTCAAAATATCTCGACCTGACATAACTGTGTCAATACTGAATTTTCCGATGCCTAAACCAACGTCAGCGAAACCTTTACCTATGTCACCTATTCTGTCAAAAAAACCCATTACAACTCGTCTACTGGTCCTACAAACAATTTCATTTCACGAACTAAATTTCTTAACTTAGGATCAGAATACGGATTAGATGCTACTGATTCTAAAGCTGGCAGCATCGACAACGCTTTCAATTTTCTTTCTCTTGACACAGGAGGCGATTGGAAACCCATCGGATCAGCGTTTGCCATTACTGACTCATCTGGTTTTTCTGTAGGTCGTCTAAAGTCTTGTTCACCTGGTCGCATACTATTAACAACAGGTTCGCCCATTTCCATTTGCGCTAACGGCACAACAGCTTGAGCTTCTTCTTGCATCTTAGCTTCGCCGTAACCTTGACCAGTAGCAGTTTGTATTTTTTGTCCTTTGCCTTTTCGTGGCATTACATAGCTCCTAACAGTTCACGCAAACCGGCTGCCCCTCCCTCGGCAGGAGGTGGAGCCACCATAGCTTCTGCTCCTGCTCCGGGTTGGGCTATGCCAGGTTGTGCTTCAGGGGATGTGGGGGAAGCCATTTCAGCTTGCCTTTCTTGCGCTTCACGCTGTACTTTTTCAACAGCTTCAGCTAGTTCAGCTTTGTTTGATTTAACAAGATCAATGATACGAGCAATGTCACTAGGTGGTATTGCCCCTGTCGCTGCTTGTTGTTGCAAACCAGACAGCAAACTTTGTTCTAATTGTTCAGCAGTCACAGAATCGCGTTCATATTCTACATCCTCAACAAGAGGATCTATTTTCATAAAGGATTCTTTCGACATCGTTCCCATTGCCAGCCTTTGACCGCCAGCGATAACAAGATTATTAATGTCAGCC
>Ga0098037_1001317_pt1 | contig 11488 bp, 24 predicted proteins | sample 5_EtaG_FD_75050 | JGI IMG/M metagenome (GOLD analysis project Ga0098037, IMG submission 75050) | Marine viral communities from the Subarctic Pacific Ocean - 5_ETSP_OMZ_AT15132 metaG | ecosystem: Environmental > Aquatic > Marine > Oceanic | place: Pacific Ocean | collected 2015-01-08 | reverse complement strand
GAATCAGCTCATGCTCAAGCAGCCCCTTGTCTTCATTCTTTAAAAGGATGACCCAACGTAGGGCCATCCCGTCAAAACCGAAAGGCAACCAAGGGGTTTCAAATGTCTTGGTCAAACCTATCCCTCAGTGATTCGATGTTTTCAAAAGTGAAGGTGTATTGTCCGTCTATGTAATTTACCCGCGTACCCCTCTCAACTGCATTTATTAAAGTTATTGCCTTATTGCTGATGTATTCAATGATTCTATCGCCGTTTTTAATCGGCTTCAGATCCACAGCATCAAGTATTGTCTTGAGCGGATATCCTTCTTCTGTCCGAACAAATATTTTACCAACAAGACAAATTTTCACGCAGTCAGATTTTTCACGAAATACTTTTACAATATCGTCAGGGTGAAAAATGTTGAGGTGTCCCTTTCTGTCTACTATTTCTATCATATCCAAAACTCTCTAATTTTTTGATCAACGTTATTTAAATCGTTATCTATCTCGTCACCCTCAAACATCTCGGGCGGTGCTTTAACAATTGTCTCATCTGGCAGTGAGCAAAAGAACTTATGCTTCCCGTCCTGCTTTGTGGCAAATAAACACACCGTAAACTTGCCCTCAAGGTTTGTTTTTTCCTCAATCATTTTGCCCACAGTCTTAGCCTTCATCCTGTTCTCATTGTCGTAATCGACATGATGCAGGAAGTAGACTAGAATATCATCGGGCAATGTGCGGCTGAAATCAATCAAGTCGTGGAACTTAGTCGCTATCTCTGTGAATTTACCATACCCTTTTTCATATGCGCGTTGAAAGAACTCATTACATAATAGATACTGACTATCGTCGATTATGATTGATTTTTTGCCCTTTTCCACCGCGCAAGTGATTGCCTTTTTGATGCGGTCATAGGTTCTTGATTTTGGTGGGCGGTAGAAAGAGCCGTCAGTGTTTTCGTTGGAAAATTCCGGCCAGTCCTTTGATTTGAAGGGGAGTCTTTTGCCATCCACCGAGATGATGAAGGTTGTTGCTGGGTCTAGGCTGCGCTGACTGTAGCTTTTGCCGCTACCGCTGGCACCGAGTATTAATATTGGTTCGCTCATGTTATTATTTCCTTATAGTAGTAATTTTTAAAAAATCCCCCCCGAGACCTTTAGAAAGGCATATCTTCGTCTTCCTCGTCTTGATTATGATGTTGCTCTGTCGCGTTTTTTTGTAATTTATTCATTACATACTCATCTTGAGTATAGTCATACTCTATAGCAGCTTTGGTCGCTGCAAGTATGCTCTCGCTGTTTCCAGTTGCTGACTTTTTATCTTTGTCGAAGTATCCGCCAAACGTAACAGGCTCAAGATATTTCGGACCTTTCCTCAAGCATACATAACCAACGGAGTTTAAAAGGTCGCCTTCTTTCTCGATCTCAGGCTTGCCTAGCATGGTGGTCAAGCGGCGGTCAATTTCTTCTTTCATTGCCTGGGACTCTGAGTTAATTCGAAGACTATCTAGAATCTTTGGCCCATGGTCGCCGTCAGCGCTCCATGTTTTTAGTTCATAGTTTACAGCTCCCCAGTCAGTGATACTTGCCGCGACTACTTTAAACTTGTAAATCCCAGGCTCATAGCTCTGGATTCCCTCTTTCGCTTCATTTCCTTTATATAACATTATTTGTTTCCTCATTTACTCAAAGTTATTTTCTAAGATTGTAGCGTGCTCCCTCAACACTCAAGCTTTACTTGCGGTATTTATTTAGCACTATTTTTGAAACAAGACTGCGGCTTATGCAGTAGAGTTTCGCAATTTCGGCGTTCTTCATAAATGTTGATCTGTCCCGAATGATATAAATATCTCGCTCGGTTAGTTTTTTCATTTGGTGCTCCAGTTTTCAAGCGCTATGGCACACCGCCGCCTGACGTGTGCCAGATGATGACATCCAGACTTGGGGTCAATCTCCTGTCCTTGTGAATATGCTAAGATATGTCTCAATATACTGTCTAGGTTATCGGCTAAGAATTGTTCCCCTCCCCCTTTCCAGTTGTAGCGTCCGTACTCCTTCGCGCCTAGCTCCGATACCTTGATCTCTTCCGCAAGTGCGTTGTGGGTGTCCACTAGCACTAAGCTCGGCCTTGGTTTGCCTTCGTTGTGATTGATGCCTTTACTCATATGCTTCATTTAACTCTTTAATCATGTCTTCTAATTTATGGTCTGGTGTGAAGTGGGTGGCATATGCGCTTACGACATCATAAGATTTTTTTAACTTGCTAAGTTCTAATTCCAGCTCCTTCACCCGAGATTGATGCTGCCACTTGGCTGGAAATCGCCACGGTCTACGATTTGGGTATTCACTCATCGTTGCCCTCCTTTTTTGCTAGCTCAATGTAATATTCCATTACATCATTGGCGTTTTTGAAGTGCGGCAGTATTTCCTCGTCTTTTGCAAGTAGACTAAACCCTGCCTCAAGCTCCTTCACCCTCGCCTCAGCCTTCTCAGCCCGAGCGAATATTTTTCCAATCGTTTCCATTATGCGTTGCTCAATATTATTTGAATTCTTTTGTTAAACTCATTTATGTTGTTTAGTCTATATAAAGACGACTTGCTAAGCCCCGTTGCTTTGCTAATCTCTTTTATGGACTTGACCCTCTTCATTGCCAACCAATCCTTTTTTGTAAATTCCTGCGTGGTGTCGCGACCGTCGAGGTAAATTTGAATTGCTAGTGTAGTAATGCGACAAATCTTTTGCTTCCCGCTCATCCAAGAGTAAACCGCAAGCGGCTTGACCCCTATGGCTTTTGCGAACGCCTCTACAGTTATGCTTCGGTCGTGCAGTATTTTTTCTATGTTCATAATTTTCTCAAAGTGATGAGCTGATCATATTCGGGGCGCGGGGTTGTCAATTCCAATATTTAAATAGGATTAAATTTTAGAACATAGGAGAATAATTTGAATGTTAAAGATTGCGCCGAGAAAATCGGCCTTACTAAATATGCAGTTTATAAAATGATTCGCGACGGCCGCGGGATCGGGCAATATTTTAAGTATAAGCCTGGGGCTGGGTGGACGGTTGATGGTCGATTGGTGAGGAAGGTAAAATGAGTGATCTATATAAAAAGCTAGAAGAAGCCGCCGATGTAGTGAGCGGGACCGTAGGAGTCCTTAAATCATTATGCGAACGAATAAAACAGCTCGAAAGCTACCTTGATCGGTATAAAACAATAACGGACGCTCTGGTCGTGGGTGAAGAATATCACAAACGCTTAGAAATTCTAGAGCAGGATGTTAAGAAGGAGCTAGGTAAATGAGTAAAGACGGTTTTATTATTGCGTTACTTGTGTATTGTGCCGTTTGTGTTTGGTTTCTAAAATGACCACCCTCGACGATGCAATCAGCCAGCTTGAAGAGTTCGGCTTGGATATTGGTGGCGTGCCCATTGCAGATGGGCGCGTCCACCGATGCAACTATCAAGGCGAGCGCAAAAAATCGGGCTGGTATGTCCTCCACCAAGACGTTGACCTCTTTTATGGTTCTTATGGAAGCTGGAAGGTTAGGGAGGAAGGGTTTAACATCATGCGACGCAATGCCGCCGCTCTGGATAGTCGGAAATATCAAGAATTAAAACAGGACATGCTCAACAAGGCGATCCTGCGCCGACAAGCCAAGCGAAAGGCACAGGCCCAAGCAGCAGAGCGAGCCGTTCAAATCTGGGAAAGCAGCAGCGAGGAGGGGGCGAGCCCATACCTTGAGCGCAAGGGGTGCCTTGCTCACGGTGCAAGGTTCCACGGGTCGTCTCTGATTATTCCGATGGTGAGAGAAGGCAAGATCCGCAGCCTCCAAAGTATCGGCGCGAGTGGATTCAAGAAGTTCCTTCCTGGAGGCGAGGTATCGGGGTGCTTCTTTATGATTCGAGGATCGAAAAAAAAGGTGGCACTCTGCGAAGGCTTCGCCACCGGCTCAACAATCCATCAAGCCACAGGCTGGACTGTGATTGTCTGCTTTAGTGCGTCCAACTTGCCCAAAGTCGGGCCGTACTTTTGGACTAAAGATGTCCGTATCTGCGCAGACAACGACGAGGCGGGCATAACTTACGCCAAGCGCGCCGCCGAGCGCTACAAGTGGGACGTTCATATCCCACCGCAGGAAGGACAAGATTTTAATGATATGACTATCGAGGAAGTAAAGAAATGTTTGATTTAAATGAAGTAAACGAGACCGATCTGGTTTTGCTCCCGAAGATCGAAGGGGCTAGCGAGATCGAAGCGCGAAAGATTTTAACCAAATCACTGACCGAAATCGGCAAGCTCAACCCCGAAACTTGGGAGCTTGAAAAACTTGCTATTGTGGAGGCTAATATTATCAGCGAGTCGAAGCTTGAGAAGATTAGGAAGTTAGCGACAAGCGGCCAACTGGTGAAGACTCAGCCGATAGAGTGGCAGGATCAGCTAACGAGGGACGAAGACGAAAAAGTTAAGGGCAAGATTTACAACATTGATCTCATTTTAAACAATGACCCCAAGTACCAGGACATATTCAAATATGACAATTTCAGCCAATCAATAGTCCTATACAAGAACAACAGGAGGAGGGAGTTTGACGACGCCTATCAAAAGATTTTAAGGGTCAGGCTGGGGCAGACCTACGGCCATTTTAGGGCTGAGGATATCGAAGCGGTAGTTTTGGATATCGCCAAGCGCAACCCCATCCATCCCCTGCAAGACCATATTAAAAGCATCCAGTGGGACGGACGGCCAAGGGCTGAGACTTGGCTGACGCGATATTGTGGCGCTGAAGACTGCGAATATACGCGCACCATCGGCAAGAAGTGGCTCATTGGTGCCATTGCCCGTCTCTTCCGTCCAGGCTGCAAATTTGACAACATTCTGATACTAGAAGGGGCGCAGGGGGTCCAGAAAAGTACGATTCTTAGAAAATTGAGCTATGACTATTTTCTAGACGGTATCCTGGACATAAAAAGCAAAGACGGACTCATGGCACTATTCGGCAAATGGATCATTGAGTTCAGCGAGCTGGAAGGGATGAACGGCAGGACAGCCGAGCAGATAAAGGCATTCTTAGCCAAACAGGAGGACAGGGTGCGGAAACCTTACAGCCGGGCCGAGGAGATATTTAAAAGGACTTGTGTGTTTGCAGGAAGCACGAACAAAACCCAATACCTAGACGATGATTCTGGGAACCGTCGTTTCTGGCCCGTCCAGATCAAAAAAGCAAAAATTGAAGACATCGAACTCGACCGAGATCAAATCTGGGCCGAAGCCTTCGAGATGTTTGAGCGGGGGGATAGCTGGTGGGTCGATGAGGAGAGCGACCAGGCGCAGATACTAAGGGGGGAACAAGGCGAGAGGGTGACACATGACGAACTAGCCGACGAGATCATGACTTGGGCAAATGGCCAAGCCTTAGACGATGGCCGTATATGCATAAAACTCAAGGACTTATGGACTGACGTTTACAAAGGCGATGTAAAGACCCTCGACCGCAAAAAGCAAATTGAACTAGGGGCGACACTCAGAAAGCTGGGTTTTGATAAAAGTTCGATCAATTTTAAAGGGGGGAAGATGAGGGGGTGGATATACAAAGGGGGGGAGGCTTGAAGTCAATAAACATAAGGGTTTGCGGGGGGGTCCCCCCCTTCCCCCCCTTTTGGGGAGTCTCATATCCCTATAGGGTATATAGTGTATACCCCCTATACCTCTTTCCTCTTTATCCAAATCTTTTAAGAAAAGAAGGGGGTAAAGGGGGGAACCCCAACAAACATAAGGTTTCAAAGGGGGGAACAAGGGGGGAACACAAGGGGGTAAAGGGGGGAAGGTTTGCAGCTTAGACCAATCCAAGAAAACTTCGTAAACGATTGCTTGGAGTCATTCAAGACTGGCGGCACCTATCATCTAGCGGTGGCTCCCGTGTCTTTTGGTAAAACAATTGTGTCTAGTGCTTTGATGTCCAAGGCGGTTCACCAATGGGGCGCAAAATGCCTGTTTTTAGCGCACCTGACGGAGCTTGTGGTGCAAACGGTCGAGAAGTTCCGCGCCGTCGATTCTACGGTGGAATGTGGCCTTTTTATGGGCAAGTCTAAGCAGGTAGCTGATGTCACGGTTGGGACGAGGCAGACGGTTGGCAAGAACCTAGAGAGTTTTGGGGCGGTCAATTTGATCATAATTGACGAGGTGCACCTCTATAGCTCACAGTATCAAGAAATCGTGGACTATTTTTTGGCCAAGAATCCTAGGCTTAGGGTGCTAGGTGTTACAGGGACACCTTACAAGCTAGGGCAGGGGTTCATTTACGGTGAAGGCACAACCTGGGGTGATCTGGTTTTTCAAACGACGATGGATCAAATGATCCGCCTAGGCTACCTGAGCCAGTACCGCTATAAAATTGATGACGGTGGAGTGAAGGATGACTTGGGCAAGGTCTCAAAGGTCGCGGGCGAATACAACGAAGGGGAATTAGGCGAGCTGATGAGCCGAGAAGTGCATATGGCCAGCGTAGCAAAGGCCATTGAGGACTATGCAGGGGAGAGAAAGCACATCATTGTTTTTGCGGTAACCATTGAACACGCCGAACGATTGGCGGGGCTGTTGGGATGCTTTGCGGTGCATAGCAAGCTGAAAAAGGAGGTCTGGCGGGATCGGGTTGATGAGTTTAAGGCGGGCAGGCAGCGGATATTGGTTAATGTGTCGCAGCTTTCTATTGGTTTCGACGCGCCGTGCATTGATTGCGTCATTTTTGCCCGCCCCACCAAGTCGCCGGCGCTGTTTACCCAAATGGCAGGGCGGGGCTTGAGGGTGACGGAGGGCAAGTCTGATTGCCTAATGTTGGATTTAGTTGGCAACTACCGCACCCATGGACTGCCCAGCAACCCCAAGGTGAGGGCGAAGGGGGAAAAGGAAAGCAAAAGCGAAGGCGAGCCAACGGCCAAGGTCTGCGAAGAGTGCCTGGAGGTGATTCCTGTTGGTGGTAAAGTCTGTCCCGCCTGTGGGCATATCCATATTGAGGAGGTTGAAGAGGTGGATGCCAGGCAAAAGCTTGTCGAGGTTGAAGCCAAAGACGAGCGCCTCACTTTGGTGCGGTGGTGGGAAAAGCCCAAGGTTTCTAAAATGGGGTATCATGGCGTTCTTTTTGTGGCAAAGGTTGAGGAGCGAGATAAACCCCTGTTCAAAAGCGCTAGCAACGGAACAGCGAAACAGGGCAAGATTCGGGAGCAGCTTAAAGAATTGAAGACCGGTGATAAAATAGAGATTGTGAGCACCCCTTACGGAGACTGGATTGCCTAAACACAAAGCAAGCGAACATAACGAACAGGTGGCCCTAGTCCGCAAATTAAGGGGGATGGGCTACTTCGTCGCAGCGGTGCCCAATGGCGGCAAAAGGGATGTGCGCGAGGCCACTAGGATGAAACAAGAAGGCGTCGTTGCTGGTGTGCCTGACCTGTTCGTTTTGCTGGCTGGTGGCCGCATTATCTGGATCGAGCTAAAGACCAGAAAGGGGGGCAGGGTAAGCGATGCACAACATATTGTGCATGCAGAGTTTGAGCAACGGGGTCAGGTGGTTATTGTTGGAAAGGGGGCCAAGGATGCTTTTGATAAATTTAGGGAGTTGACGCCTTGAAATAGTTGATATAATCAATTCATCACAACTACTTTAAGGAAATAAAATGACTAACTTCGAAAAAATGGAAAAACTCATCATTAAAAAAATCGAGCGAGGCTATGTTGCCTGGATGAAACACGATGAGGACTCCGCAAGGGTTAACCTCTACCACGCCAACAGACTGGCGCACAAACACAACATTTTCACATATAAAGACCAGACCATTGAAATATTTGGGATGTTTATAACCAAAACCGGCGACTTCGCCGAATAACAACAAGCAGGGGGGTAACCCCTCCCTTTTTTTTTGAGGTAAATCATGAATGAACAAAGACAAAAAATGATCGAAGGGGGCTCAATTAGGGAAGTTTTTAATTCTCCCGAACAGGTGGGATCTTTTATTAGAAATATTTTAACAGAACTAGAAGAGGTTAGAAATGCAAGCAGAATCAAAGAACAAGCCGCAGCGAGGCGACTTGATGAGCTACGGAACGAGTTGCACAATCACATGTGTGCAGCACAAAAGAAACTCAATTTCACGCTGTCTGATTTGTGACAAAACTTTGGGAAACTCTTTTTTGAATAAAGAACAAATCAACTTATTCGGCTTTTGCTGTTGTGGTTTGGGCCCCGAGGTTGACCCATTTAAATAGTTAATATAATCAATCCAACTACTTTAGGAAAATTATGAAGACAAGAACACAAATCATCGACGAGACACTTGAATACTGGTTTGACAAATGCGCGAGCGCCTGGTATGACCGCAGCGATCCAGATTTCGGTGACTTTTGGGGCGAGTTAATAGAAAAAGATGTTTCTAGCATATTGTTCGACGACCGCCCCTGCAGTTATGTTTGCGAAGCCGTAGCACAAAAGCTCAATGACGGAGAGTGGGCGGACTGGCTTTATTCCGTCATGGATGAGGAGCGGCTACAGTCCGATCCGATGGCTTATTATGGTTTATCTGAGAGTGATTTCGCTTGAATAATATACAGCTCATGGAGGCCCTGAGTAAGCGGGGCCTTTCTTTCGCCTGGCTCGCAAAGCAATTAGGCACTTCAAAAAGTACAGTGAGTCACTGGAAAAGCGGCAAAAACCGCATCACAAGCATCACAGAAATTGCAATAAATAAAGTTTTGGAGGATTTTGACAATGGAACTCTTGATGTTTAATTTGGTTTTGATTTTCATCATCGCCTGCGGGTTTGTATATGACTTTTACAGTACCTATCTGTTCTCTCATGTTAAATCGGAGGGAGCTTTGAGCTACACTGAGGCGCTAGCTCAAAAATGGATCAATACCGAGCCGTACGGGTTGCCGTACATTATGACCGGCAGTCAATGGATTGAAAAGATCGTTTTGGACGATGAGACAGGCGAAGGCGAAACTCCGCGGGAGTGCTTTGAACGTTGGGTAGCTAACGGAAGGCTTGAACGTGTTTGAGTTGCCTAAACAGATTTCCCAAATGTACATCAGAGGCGTTTGGCCAACGAAGGTGGTCAGTGGAAAATTGCTTTATTGGGTGCCTTGGACGGTGATTGAGTCCGCGCCTAAGGTGCTGACGGAGTGGCCTGACGATGACCTGGGCACTTGGGTGCCGCTTGTGACTCTGGGGGGTGCTTATGCCTCTTGATAAACAACTTCACTTCCTTTACGGTGCCGCCATTGTGCTTGTGTTCAATGCTATGCTAGGCATGGCTTGGGCGCTGTTCGCTTGTTTTGGTGCCGCAGGGGGGAAGGAGCTTTGGGATAAATGGAGCGGGAGAGGCACGCCAGACCGTCTTGATGCTGTTGCAACGATTATGGGGGGCATAATATGCTCCCTCTTTATATGCTTTACGGAAATTAAATAATGAACGCAATGGAAAATTTCTGTGCTGATCAACAGGCAAAAATTGACGAGCTACAGAGCGAAAACTACGAGGAGCAAAGGGCACACGCTGATGAACTCCTCAAACTAAACATTGAGCTAGTTTGCGCAAAGTCAGAACTCAAGGCTGCAAGGTACAAGATTGAGAGCTTGGAGCGAATTGTCGAAACGCTTCAGTTGTGCATAGATAACGAAGCTAAGCGAAGGATGGAGCGACTAAAGCTTTAATAACGCACAAAGGGGGCTATGATGGCCCCCTAACACTAAACAGGTGAGACATGAAGAAAAAAAAGAAAGCAGGTAAAAAGAGCGGCTCTAAAAAGCCGTCATATTAGGGGGTTTTGTTATGCCAGCGGGTAGACCGTATGAAATAGACCGCGAGGAATTAAAGGACAAAATGCGGTCCTATTTGAAAGAAGATTGTTATAAAACTATTACCTCGTTCTGTCGAAAAAATCAAATTTCTAGGTCTTGGCTTTACGTTCTTTACAAGGAAGATAAAGAAATAAGAGACATAGGCGAGCAGATAAACTTAGCCAGAGAGGAAGCTTTAGAGGAGGGGGGTTTAAACGGCGAATTAAATGCTGGTATGGCTAAGTTTGCGCTTAATCAACTCGGATGGAGCGAGAAGCAAGAAGTTAAACAAGACCATACTTCAAAAGGCGAGAGCTTAAACGCTACAGTAAAATTTGTCACAAATAAGACTTCCTGATTGGGCTGAGCCTCTTTTCTCCCCTGACTTCCGTTACTTTGCACTTAAAGGAGGGCGGGGGTCGGGGAAGTCTCGCACCATGGCGAGCGTTCTGGTGCTTCGCGCGGTACAAGAGCCCATTAGGGTTCTATGCACCCGCGAGATTCAAAAATCTATTAAAGACTCGGTGAAACGTCTACTCGATGACGAGATAGAACGCGCGGGCTTTGATACTTTTTTCGAGTCAACAGATACCGAAATCCGAGGCGCCAACGGGAGTTTGATACTGTTTGCCGGCCTTCGCTCCAACATCGACTCCATCAAGTCCATTGAGGGTATTGATCTGTGCTGGGTCGAGGAAGCGCAGACAATAAGCCAGACCAGCTTGGACGTTCTAAAACCCACGATCCGTAAACCCGGATCACAAATATACTTCACATGGAACCCTAAGAACGCTAACGACCCGGTAGAGAACATGTTTTCGCAGGAAGAGAAGCCCCCGAGGACTTATCTAGACATTGTTAACTGGGACAAGAACCCTTGGTTCCCTGACGTGCTACGTGAAGAGATGGAGCACGACTTGAGAGTTGACCCAGGCAAACATGCTCACGTCTGGGGCGGGGAGTATCTTATACGCTCCAATGCCACAGTTTTCAAGAACTGGCGCGTCGAGTTGTTCGAGACTCCAGCGGACGCTATATTCCGTTATGGCCTCGACTTTGGCTACAGCGTGGACCCCTCCATTCTTCTACGTTGCTATGTTGTGGGTCGGCGGCTGTACTTTGATTATGAGGCTTACGAGGTAGGGTGCGAGACTGTGAACTTGCCAGACCTACTGCTTGAGGTGCCCGAGGCTGAGAAGTGGACAATAGTTGCCGACTCCTCTAGGCCCGAAACAATTAGCCACTTGCGCCGGTCAGGTTTCAAGGTTAAGGGCGCCGTTAAAGGCGCGCGGAGCATCGAGGAGGGTATAGAGTTCATGCGATCCCATGAAATCATTGTTCATCCGAGGTGCCGACATATAATCGACGAGCTCACACATTACAAGTACAAAACCGACCCGTTGACCGACGAAGTGCTCCCGATTCTTGAAGATAAGAACAACCACTGTATCGACGCGGCACGGTATGCTTTGGAAGCGTTGAGAAGAACAGGCAAGACTCCGCATGTTGAGGAAGCCCCGCAAGATATACCCGTTGAGATGCATTGGTGATGAAGGAAGACCTACACGATGAGGCCCTTAAACATTTTGGGCGAATTAACAGCGCGACGAGGGACGAGCGGGATCAATGCTTTGAGGATCGTCGATTTGTTAATATCGCCGGCGCCCAGTGGGATG
>Ga0098037_1001315_pt1 | contig 11501 bp, 12 predicted proteins | sample 5_EtaG_FD_75050 | JGI IMG/M metagenome (GOLD analysis project Ga0098037, IMG submission 75050) | Marine viral communities from the Subarctic Pacific Ocean - 5_ETSP_OMZ_AT15132 metaG | ecosystem: Environmental > Aquatic > Marine > Oceanic | place: Pacific Ocean | collected 2015-01-08 | reverse complement strand
TTTCTCCAGTCATCCTTCCAATATGCGTCACCTTTGGTGTGATATGGAACAGTAGCAAATGCGTCTGCTAATGATGCTTGATTAAATGTATTGGTAAACTCATCGTATCTGATGAATGCTCTATCGTCTTTCTGTAGAGATACACCAGTGTACTGAGCGATAACCATTGATTTGAAACCAGTGGCTTTCAAACCATTTGCCCAGATACCACAAATACCCCATGTAGATCTGATGGAGCAGTTGAATACGTATGGTGATGCAGATTCAACAGAGTCAACCTCTGCCTTAACTACAGCATTAGAATCTAAACCATTTGATGTAGTATAAGTTGTGCCACTTATTAAAGATGCACTAGTACCAAGAGCAGCAACAGTTCCTGGTATATTATAGGAGAACTTACGTTGATCAACTAAATCAATCTCAGAAATAGTGAATACACCGTTAAGTTGCTCATCCAGACCGTTGTTTTCAATAGCAACGAACTGGTTCTTGAAGTATCCATGATTAACTTTGGATGTTACTTCAACATTAATAGTTCCTGCTGGTGAGGAATCTGTAAGTTTAATAGTCTCAACAGAACGAATGTCTGAGAGAGGTCCAACAATTCTAGTCTCCTGAATTCTATCACCGAATTCACCTGGATCATCAATTGTTGGTTGATATTGTGAAAATGCTTTAGCGACTTTCTGGTAGTACAGACCTAATTCTTCTTTGTCTGCATACTCAAAAACAGTCAGTTTGTGGTGAGAGAAGTTTGGTACAGCTTTTGCAGTCCAATCACCATTTTGATAATAAACTTTACCAATTCCATCAGTATTGTCATACAATGGTGACGCAGGCTCTAAATCACCATCTCTGATAGTGAACTGCCAGAAGTAACAACCACCAGTAACATTAAAGATTGCTGATCTTGGTTCTAAACGATCAGCAGGATCAGGCACAAAAAGAGGATGAACAGAAGTTCTACGTAAGTCATAACCAATAATAGAAGAACCACGAGGGATAATAGCACCACCCTCAGTGTTGTTAAATTTGTAGAGACAGTTGTTAGGATCACCAATATCTAAATTGGAGTTGTCAATCCATTCATTAAGTGCTTGATCAAACTGGAAAGCATCAATTCCGTCAGCAGTGGCAAGACCTGGTCTGTTATCAACATAGTGTTTACCTGGCATAACCATGACGGTAAACTGGTCAAACCTGTCGTTATCTGGTCCAGGTTGATAAGAGAATCTCGAAATCTCTAGAAATGCTCTCTGAATCGACCTAAACGGTCTAATAGGGGAGTTACCTCTATTATTGATTTCATCTGTTGCGTTAAAGTCGTCAGGAGAGACGTACAAATACTTACCAGTCTTCGAACTAATAAGATTATCCAGTCTTGTCAAAGCCATATCTGATCCAGCTTAATATTGTTGGTGCTCAGATTATTTATACAAGATAATCCTTGATTACGCTTAGGTTCTAAGGAATTCACATCTATGTGATTTTAACCTAGACAAAAAAATAGGAGTGGTGGGATTTGAACCCACACTGTAGAGATTTTAAGTCTCCTGTCTCTGCCGTTGGACTACACTCCCGAACGACTCAAGTAGGACTCGAACCTACGACCGACTGCTTAGAAGGCAGTTGCTCTACTCCAACTGAGCTATTGAGTCAATATAGGACTACCGAGAATTGAACTCGGTTCACACCGTTATAAGCAGTGGGCATTAACCAATATGCGATAGTCCCGAACTTGACCTAAACTCCTGGTAATAAAACTAAATCTGGTAGTTCTTTCAAACCTGCATGAACTAATCTATGACAATTAGCACATAATGGAACGCACTTGTCAACCTCCTCTTTTAATTTGGAATATGGTCCTGTCCTAACAAGACCTGTTATACTTACTGTTTTTTCGCTATTGTCTGCATGATGAAGATCCATGCAGCACAAAGGATACCCTATGTTACAAATAACACAAGGATCTGATTTAGCATCGTCTACCAACTTTTGTCTATTCTTTGGACCTTTTTGATTGGATCTTTTAGTTTTACCATTCTTTCGAGCCCACTCTCGTTGATATTCTCTATTCTTCTGTTTGTCCTTTATGGGCATGTAAAACCTCCAATGCTTTACGTACTTCAGGAGTCTCTTCCCAACTCCACTCTTCCTCACGACCTTTTTTGTCGATCTTTTTAAATTTTCTTGTGGTAGTCATAGTTTCAGATTCTCGTAGTTTCATGGTTCTTTTGATTCTAATTCAGTTATAGCATCAACTGGCACTTCATTCCCACCTATATTATACCAATGTTCCATCTCTCCTGATTTATAACTTTTACGTTCACCAAGATATTCTAGATCATTGAATGTATGTTCTCTAAGCATTGCTTGAAGACGATAATGGATGAGTTCTGATTTTTTCATTCGAAAAAGTTTAAGTTAATAACAGACTTAACACGTGCATCAGTTTGACTGACACCTCTATGTTTCAAGTTTGCTGGAAATTTGACTAAACGGTTAGCAATGCATTCTGTTATTGTACCATCTTCAAACTCTGTATATCCATCACATGTATTAATATAATATATGGCGGTTGTCATTGTTTTAGAAGGAACTGGTTCATCATGTATCATTTCTGCCCAATCATAGTGAAAATCACTAAAAAATCTATTACTCTTTAGAGGTTCTAGATTTGCTTTAACTTTATGCAATGCAATAAAATCAAGTCTGTTTATTAGAGGTAGGATGGATTGAAAATCCTGAGAGATTTCATATCTAAAAGGTCCACCAAATGATTCCTGAAAATAAAATGGATGAATAAATTGATAATTATCCACATTATCTTCATTTGGACCTTGTGTGACCTTATGTTGTTGATATGTCCATTTTAACCCACCAAGCAGAAATTGCTCTATTTGTTGATGATCTTGATATGATAAGAAATTTTCTAATATTTCCATAGTGTAGAAGGGGTATCTCACCCCCAGTAGGTTATTTGGGTAACAAGGCTAACCTGACCCCGATCACTTTAAACAGTCGCTAATTCAGCGATGCGAGTGAATGCTACGATGTTATTCGCAGCAGGTGTATCTGTTTTTGCAGATGTTGTGTGCTTATCCAAGCAGGTTTCAGTCCCGATCCTTGTACCCTGTCGAAGCCAGTGCATCCCCATGATGGAGATGAGGGGAATCGAACCCCTGTCCAGAATGTAGGTGTCGTCACCTATCCTCAAATGAGGAAGCCAACAGTCGGATTTGAACCAACGACCTTCGCTTTACAAAAGCACTGCTCTACCACTGAGCTATGCTGGCAATTTATGAAATTTAAAGTGTCCCCATTGAGATCCCCATGTATCACCTTTATCTAGTACATAATACTTGTCTTTGTCTAAAATAGCATCAACAGTGTATTGTGCGTTATCGTGGGATTTGCCGTGCCAATGGTCATCTCTCCACTCGAATATTGTATCATATCCTTCCTTATATGTCAAACCCTCCGAATCAAAATTTTGCACAAGAAATTTTTCCCCGATTGAAGTGACCCACATTCGAAATTCCCTGTAGGGTTTGGGGTTGTGGTGATATGCTTGAGATCCTTTGATCCAACCATTTCCAAGATCCTCGTGACATATGAGAATTCTAGCAAACCTGCTTGGATATTGCAACGATTGTTGCTGATTATCAAATTTTCCTATGAGGGATTCATGAAAAGGTATCATCAGGTAATGTTCCAACTAAAGGTATTTCAAATAAGAGAGGGTGCATCTCTTCTTCCATCAAATAACTAGAGACCTTTTCAATTTGTTCTAAAGTAAATTCTGGGTTGAGTGCTGCTTCACCTTGAATCCACACAACTTCTAATTCTTCTTTCTCTAAAGAATCAAATGTAAAAGGCATACCATGAATAAACCACATCTTAACTATAGATGAGTGATTATTATCGAAATAACAGTAGACAAATTTGGAGGACAATTTGTATCCTTTAAATGCCATGATGAACCAGCGTCACGTCACTATTTATTCCACTTTATCAAATCTATAGATCACATCGCTTCCCCAAACTACCTTCTCATCCTTCCATCCCTGATCCCGACTCTTATAATAGGAACCGTTAAATTTTACTATAGATCTTACCTCACCACCATTAACAATACATTTGTCTGTTTTAACCTTTCCAGCATAATAATCCTCAATAGGATTAAACAGCATATCACAACATTCATTGTGATCTTTCCAATCAGTTGTCCAATTCTCTACTAGAATGATACCCTGTTGTTCAAATACTTTATGCCACTTGTGTCGGTATGCCTTATCCTCGCCAAGATATTCATACCACTGCTTAGATTCAAACTCATGGTCACCGATACGTTTCCATCGCAATTTGACATGAGACCACACAGCAGGGTTTCTACATGCTTGATTCCAATTATCATAGAATCCTTCTAGTTTATCGCAAAAATCATCTAACATAAAAAAAGGAGGGGTTTCCCCCTCCATTATAACACGATTTAATTGACTCGTCAATTAGAAAGTGAACTTAGCACCGATTTTAGCACCCCAGTCTGTGATTGTATCACCAGATGCATCTTCACCATTAGTAGCAGCAGATACTTCAGCATATGCAGAAAGATCTTCGTTAATAGGAGCAGAAGCACCAACCTTACCAGAAAGTTCTGTTTCTGTATCGTCAGTTGACTTAGCATGATTTAGTGAAGGACCACCTTGTACATAGTAAGCGATATTACCTTCTGTACCTACTGTACCTTCGTAACCGATATGAATGTCTGTAGATGTTGCAGAGTACTCTCCATCAGGATAAGAGAGATTGCTTTCGACATTCACATAAGGACCAGCAAAAGCGGCTCCAGCGAAGAGGAAAGGTGATGCTGCTACAGCAGCGATTGTTGATTTAATAGACATGTTTGTTCTTTGAGTGTCTCGCAAGGGTACTAAAAAACCCTGCGGCTGATAGTAAACCCCCGACATGGGGTACTTTATTACATCAGCACAGGGTACGATAGTTTCGGGCCTGTTTCCTTTGTATACTTATTTATAACATAAACTTATAGGTTTGTCAACCCCTTGTGCCAGTTTCTTAACTGTCCTCTAGTTGAGATATATTAAGAGACCCTCTACACTTACGTTTCCTGCTGTTGCTTTGATTGTAACATCACGAGTGTTTGTTGTCAAATCAATACCTGTCTCTGCTGACACATCAACATTAGCACTTGATTTAATTTCTGTAGTACCAGTATCAATCTTAACCTTTCCTTGTAAGGGACTAGATGATGTAATGTTTGCACCTAACAATGAATTTATATTAATTGTTCCTGGTTTAATACCATCTAAACTAGGCATCTTAGCACCACCAGTAGCACTTATATGCATACTACCAGCGAGAGTTCCAAACTTTATATCTCCTGCTTTTGTGTTGATACCAATACCAGTCTTCTTATCAATAATGAATGGACTTGTTGAGATACCAGCAACATCTAATCTATAAGCACCCATAATCTGATGCTTGACATCTCCCATATATTTGATACTCTGGTGACCTGGTGATATTAATGCTTTAGTTCCTCTAGGATCATAATTAACTTCAGTACTCTCAGAAGATACAACCATCTTCTGACCTATAACATATTCTTCTTTATTGGAAGCAATCTGTGTTATTGTACCTGCATGCATCGTAAGAGGACCACCACCCTCTGGTCCTGCTTGTAATTTAATACCGTTGTGACCAATGAGAGTTAATAGATCTGATGCTTCTATGATTACATTAACAGCATCAATTCTCTTATCAGCTTTAATGTCTTCATTGTCATCACCATATAATACTGTTGACCTTGCTACTCCTTTTGTAGGATTCTCAGAGTCTGTCTCGATAGCATTATTTTTATTTGCTGCTGCTTCCTGAATAATAGGACCACCATGCTTCTCTAACTTACCACCAGTAGTGTTTACCATAAACCTACCACCACAGGGGTTGTCCTTACCACCTGGACCAGATATAAAGACAAAATCACCAGACTGTGTGATAGTAAACCCGTGACCTGTCAATTTGTTACGGGCATCCAAATCACCACCATCAGTTCTCAGAACATACTCTTTGTTCTGAAATATAACCGTAACAGTTCTAATGATTTCAAGATCTTCCTTCTCGTCAGCTTGACCAGCTTTAATCTGTTTCGCTCTTAGTTGTTCGTTTCTGTTTATTTCTGATAAAGCCATTAGGGACAATCAATATATGAACCAGTACCAATCTTGGCAGAACCAACCTTAACAAGTGCTTCGGTACTTAAGCAATTGAATGATGGAATCCACCTTGCTCCATATCCACCACCACCAATGATTTGTACTCTTGGATACTTAGCGAATATCTTCTCTCTATTCTTAATTCTAACACTAACAACCATACCATCCTCAACCACAGCTTCTGCAACAGATGAGTCTCCATTAACATATACATTTGGTCTGCTGATATAACCAGAACCAGGTGATAGCATTGTAAAACTATCAATGATACAACGTTTCTGTGCTGTATCTGGTGAGTTAAGTTTATATCCAAATCCAGGATTTGTCACCCGAATCTCTGATACCTGATTGTTCTTATCAAGTAACGCAATTCCTACAGCACCATACCCCTGACCTGTTATAAGGACGGCAGGTGGTTCTGTATATGCAGTACCAGGATTTTGTATAGGAACTTGTATGATACCTCCACCTGGATCGGTTATAGGTGATCCTGCTATTGGTCTCTCAATCTTTTTATAAACTGTATCTTTATCAAGTGAAACTGATTCATCCACCTCATTTAATAGATCCTCTCTACCAAAATTAGATAACTGAGATTCAATAAGAACAGTAGCACTAGCATCAGTACCAATGACACTAAGTATCAATCTTTCAGCAGACTCTAGTTGACCATCTTCTTCGATACCAACAACGATGAAAGATTTATTATTCTCGATAACAAACTGACCTAATAAATTACCACCAACGATATCAGCATTTGTAATACCATCACCAAATAACTGGTACTGGAATAGTGTGCCATTTGCAACATTAGTTGTTTCTACAGTATATGTTATAAACTCACCCTCTTTAACAGAATTTTTGTCTGGAGTAACCTCATAGGTTGGACCTTCTGCTTCTGTTACCACAGTATCACTATCATTATCATTTGCTAACGAATCAAATACTTCTCCATAATCAAAATTAGTAGGATCATTTAAATTTTTAAATGGTGTAGGTATATCATCTGTATCCAAATCTGGATCTGGACTAGATCCTATCTTAGATTTAGTAATAACAACTCTAGCAATACTCTTAGTAAATGATCTAGCAACTGTACCAGGAGTTCCTGGTCTCATGACCACAAAGAAATCTTCAGATGTTTCTAACTCATTTGAATATACTGTCTGTACTTCAATCTCTTTCTCTGTTTCTCCTGGTGAGAATCCTAGTGTACCAGTTACCTCTAAAAAATCTGATACAAATAGTGCAGTTCCTTCTACAGTTCTATAGAATATAGAAGAAGCAATATCAGTCTTACCCTCTCTTCTAATTAAAATCTTAGCTTTGTTACCTTCTGCTACTGTAGTATCAAATGTCCTATAAATTATTCTATCTTCTGATCCAGTAGTAATTGGTTTACCACCAACAAATGTGACTTCAGTGTTCTTTAACTTTACAGGTTCATATGCTTCTTCACATGTATAGGTAGCCCAGTCCTCACCAGCACCGTCCCATGGATCTTGTAGACTGTCAAGTAGTTCATCTAAAAAGTTCTTTCTCTTATCTGTTTCGCACTTAGTAGATACAGATGTAACCTTGTTGCAACTGTTGTCTGGTCCATTACATTGGATACCTAAGAGTTTCAATACATAATTGATTGCTTGACCAATCATATTGAGTGGTGATGCTATAGCACCTAGTAAAGATTGTAGAGGACCAAGAATACTGGATAGTAAATCCTCCATCAAAGATTGAATCTTATTAAGGATACCAGAAACCATCTTGTCTACTTGACATGCAGCAGCTTTGTAGATATCAAACAAATAACCAAAGATAAGATCCTCTAAGAACTTCTCTAAACGTAGTCCAAGATCTGCCATAGAACAACCAAGTTGAGACAGCATTTCGTTGAACCACTTAGTCACTGGAGTAAGAGCATTGCCTGTCTCATCAGGACGTAGAATAGCTTTAATAAGATCGTCAACAGCTCGTTTAATCTTCTCTAATACAAATCCTTTAACCTTAGCAATAAATTTTCTAACAATATAGATCGCTTTGTTTACATACTTTCTACCAATGTCAACATAGTCAGTGATCTGACCAGTCCACTGGTTAACAACATATGATCCTAACTGACCATTACTCTGTTGAGTATCACGGAGCATCTCACTTAAGAGACGTTTGAACTGTCCATTCAATTCACCCGTACACTTGTCAGCAACTTCTACTGTAAAATTGATACCTGCTCTATTAGATTCAGATGCATCAGCAAACTTTGCTATAGTTAAATTATTAACACCATTAGTGATTCCTTCTGAAGGAGTACCATCTAAAGGAACACCTGCATTAACAGGATCAAATTCAATTGGTTTTTGTGGATCTTGATCTAATTGTTTAACATCTTCAGAAATGAATGTTGTAAAATTCTTACACCCTTGTCCAGGATTAGGATCCTCTCCTGGTGATGTTCCAGAATTAGCGACCTGTCCAATAGATCCCATGATAACAGGTTGTTGCTGTTCTTTATCTAAAAAGAACCCCATAACCCAATCACCTGGTTCCAACTGTGGCGTTGCAGAACGCACAGCACCAGATGAATATGGACTAGTAACAGGCATCATAGTGATTGCCCATGGCAAGTCCTTACTATCCACAGCACTACAGGATCTAGGATGGTGTCCTATAATCCTGACTTTGTATCTTCCAGAACGTTTAGGATCTTTATTCTCCTCGCCGTCCTTAGAATGCATAGGCGACTCAATCTGTCCGATCCACCAGGCAAACCCGTCGGATCCAATTTGGTGAATTGGAAATAATTGATTAAGTCCTTCCATATCAATCGTCGTACATTAAACACTCAGGCTCGTCTGGATGGTTCTCACAGAAGAGTTCTATAGCATTAGGATCATGGTGATCTCCTGCTTCAATCTCCTTCTTGTGATGTCCAACATACTCCTGAAGTTCTTTGAGTTCCTCTTTATAATGCCTACGTGCAGCAGGATTAGTCTGAGGATCATCAAGGATCTCTTTATCTTTTTTAATATGTTCTTCTATAGTATTCATGTCTTTTTACTCGTCTGTTTTTGTGTCCTCGTAACCCCATGAGTCACGAATTAAGTCCAATACAGTATAGACGCTTCTGGAAGGTCTGTCAAATTGATGATTGAGTTTCCTGATAAGATAGATACCACTATTTTCTGGATCAAATGATCCCAACTCTTCCTTACTATCTTCAGGAACCATGTTTGGTATCTTAACTTCTATCTTCTGCCCCACTCGCAAATCTAGATTCCCTGTGACAGATATAGCTAATTGCTGATTGAACAATGTACCTGCACGTGAGATAGATTGTACCAAGTACTGCTTTTGGAAATCTGTAATTTCACTAGGTTCATCACTGTCATCAGAAGCATCGTTTGATGCTACTTCAGTTCCATTATACCAATTTTCATGATTGATTACAGAAGATAATCGTCTAGTTGCATACTGAGATAATTGTTTTTGTCCCTTTGGTAGATCCGTTTGTGGACCTAAGTGAGCCATTTGATCCCAGCTTTCACTTAATTTATATGTGTATTCCGTATAAACACCAGTATTTATGTCAAAAAATGAACATTCTGTAGAATACGCACCTTCTCTAAGTTTTCTCATCATGTCTATCTCAGACCTGAATGCAAGTTCTTGAATCTTTCTATGTCCCTTACTTTCTGTAGCATCTATATTTGCTGGTTCGTACTCATATGTTGCAACAGCACCAGAACCATTAAATTTTTTAGGATCTGGTGAGACTACAGAATCTATACTCTTAAAATTAAATCCGTCACGATCTTCCCAAAAGAAATATCCAGAACTACCCTTAAGTTTTTTTGCATCTTTAACATCATCAGATTTAGTATCAACAGTGCTACTACCACTACCATCAGAAATACTTGAAGAAGTCTTGGAGGAACCTGCTGTAAACATATCCTTAGATATTGCTTTAGGTTGTAGATCTCTGATAACAGCAAATGGTGCTTTACCAGCAGGAATTACCTTGATCTTATTAACAGTCTCTTCAACTTTTATCTTACCATCAGGTACATTAAGATAGTTTATAAGAAGAGACTTAACCATTCCAGACGCAGTATTAGTAAGAACTTTATTTACTTTAACACCTTCATTAGTAAGTGCTTGATCTCCAACCAATCCTAAAGTATATCCTTGTCCCTTATCAGTCAGAATTCTATTAGCCACCTTCCAGACACGAAAGTCAAATTGATGATCGTCACCTTTGTGATCTGTAACTGCAACAACAAGTTTCTCAAACCCAGTAAGAGGCATGTCGGCAGGGAGGTTGAGTGCTTTATCAAGAACTACTAAAGTACCAGATATAGACGGTGAGAGTAAATCCTCAACATATTGAAAACTAGAAAATGCATCTTGCAGATATGCATAGGGTTGACCAGTCTCCTCACCAACTTTCCAGATAGCAATAAATTTTATTGTATATTGTTCTGCTTTTAATTGTGTACTTTCTATTGCCATTTATCTATATGGGGAGTATACAAATTGATAGTCACCGACCTGAGTTTCTGCTACATTATCAATATGAGAGATTCCTTCTCCCTCAGTCACATTCTCATTATTAGTATTATTATTCATATTAATGATTTCTGGATTCAACTGGTTTTTAGTTAACCTCTTTAAAGACTGCTCTTTAGAAGACATATCAACAAAAGCAGATCTTTCACGAGAACCTTTTGGAGGAGTCAAATCTGGTTTAGGACCAGTGTATCTAGGATCATTATAGTATGCATTTGGACCATGCATCTGATCATATACAGCAGTTGGTTCTGGGAATATAAAATCAGTGAGGAAACTTGCAATGCCAAGTCCTTTTGATCCAACTTGAGCAGTACCTTTGAGTAATGGTGACAACTTACTCATCAAACCCATACCTTTACTTGTTGCTGGTGATGTCATCATCTGCCTAGCCATGTTAGCAGCTGTACTATTAGGATATTTGCCACCCAATAATCTCTGAGCTAAATTCAATCCCTTAGTTGCTTTATTAGGTTTAACAGCAACTTCTGGTGATAAACCTAAACGTTTCAACCAACCAGGCAATCTCATACCAGAACCTTTAGGTTGTAGTACATTTAATACCTGACCTCTACTATTCATCATATTGTTGAGACCAGTTCCTGGAAGACCTTTAACACTGAAAGGATTCAATCCAGTAGCACCAGGTCTAGCATACTTAGCAGCATCAAAGAAATCTGGTGTTAGGAATGATCTACC
>Ga0098037_1001314_pt1 | contig 11509 bp, 14 predicted proteins | sample 5_EtaG_FD_75050 | JGI IMG/M metagenome (GOLD analysis project Ga0098037, IMG submission 75050) | Marine viral communities from the Subarctic Pacific Ocean - 5_ETSP_OMZ_AT15132 metaG | ecosystem: Environmental > Aquatic > Marine > Oceanic | place: Pacific Ocean | collected 2015-01-08 | reverse complement strand
AAGCGAGAAAACGCATTAAATGAAGCGCAGGTTTCTCATGCTGAAGTTCGTATGGAGATTATGGAGTTAGAAGGTTCAAGCGATGCAGTTAGTGAAGCAAAGCTAAGACAAAAACGCCATAATTTAATTCAAATGGAAAACAAGATTAATGGCTCAATCAAAGACATTGCAACTCTTATAGACAGCTATGAAAACATTAAAGAAAACTACGACATTGACGAATGGGATGAAGTCGCTTTTGAGCGTGAAGAAAAGCGCCACCATGTTCGGAGAGGCTTTGAGCTTATGTATCGTAACCTGATGGACGGTGGCAGAGCTTCCACAGCAACGATTGAGTATATGCAACAATATGGAGTTCACCCACAACTCGCACTTACTGAGGTTAGTGGCTACATAAAAGTTACGGCTGATAGAATTGCAAAACTAGAGAATTTGCACAGTAATGATCTAGAAAGCTTCTTAGATCAAATGGCAGATAAGTATTATAAAAACGCAGATATTACCGCAGAAAGAATTTTTGGTAAGGCTGATTTTCTTAATACGGATTATATGTTACAACTGGAAAAGTCTAAGGAGTCAAAAAAATGATTATAGAATATAAAATGCACATGACCGCAGGCGGAATGAGAGCGCCTGAGTGGGTAGAAGACGGTGGTTATTTTCCAGATGATGCTACAAATACAAAAGTAGGTTGGTCACCAGATGAAGCTGATCGGGAGTATTATGTGCCTGATACTGTAACTGAAATGACAGCTACAGAACTAGAAACAAAAGTTCTTGCTATGCATTCTGCAAATAAATTTCAAAAATCTGACGAAAACGGAGATATGTCAGATATGACAAATGCAGAAGTCAAGACGATGGTTTCTGATTGGGTTGCAGCTAGGTCATAATTAAATGTTTGGATTTGCTCCAGTTGCATCTGCACCTATTGCAGACGATGCAGCGGTTACTGAAAATGTTGTAACTGTTGTTGGAGTAACATCTGAGACGCCGGCTATACCGAGCGTTGTATTTTTACAAAATTACTTACTTACTTGTGTTAATGTTTCTTGTGCTCCACCAGTTATTAACACAGTTTCTGTTGTTCAAAATCACTCACTGATTGCAGGCAATGTTACCGCCGGCGCTCCTGTTATTGCTTCAGCAAATGTTGCTGAAGATGAAACATTTACAACTGCAAATATGGTTAGCGGTGAGCCAAGTGTACCAACTGTCTTAGCTTCCGTAGCTTATGCTATTACTGTTAATGGCGTAATTAGTGGATCTCCTAATTTTTCAAGTTTAAGTATAACAGAGATTAGTTCTTTCACTACTTCTAGTTTAATTACTGGTGATCCATCTGTTGGGTCTATTGGCATTACTCAAGATCATAATTTGACGCTAAATGGCGTTGTTTCTGGGTCTCCAGACGTGGTTAATTTAAATGCAGCAGAAGGCGAAACTTTTGTAGCAGCAAATTTAACAGCAAGCTCACCTAGCGTATCTAACTTAACATTTAGCCAAATTCATAATTTTACCGCTACTGGGTTAGTTGCAGGACCACCTAGTGTTTCTTTAGTAAATGCAACTATAAACGAAAATATTATTGCAAACGGCATTGTTACTGGCGCCGCTTCAGTGCCAAGCCTAAATATGTCAGAAGGTGAAACCTTTGGTGCGGCTTCAGTAATAACTGGAACACCAAGCGTTGGGGCTCCTTCATTAAACTCAAGCCTAAACATTTCTGCTTCAAGCGTTGTTGCAGGACAGCCTTTAATTTCTACGGCTGACGTAACCAGAATAATTAATTTTACTGCAACAAGTTTGGTCACTGGTTTACCAATAATACCTTCACCATCATTTGCACAAGTTTTTTCAGTTTCTGGAGTTACAGCCGCAGCTCCAACATTATCAAGTCCATCACTTACAAATATACCTGATTTTCAACCTAATGTAATAACAGTAATACCTGCCTCAGTAGTTGGGCTTGCCACAATAACGCAAAATCATGTACTACTTACAGACAATATTCTTGCAGGAAGACCTACTGCTAATGTGTTCATGGCTTTTGTTGGTATCCACCCACAAATTCCTTTAGAGACATATACAAATGTTTCTGGTAATATTCTTGCAGAAATATGGTCAGAGCCTACTGGCGCCGACGTTACCGTGCCTGACCCGTGGACTAAAGACGTTGCATAAAGGAGATATATAAATGACCTTATCAATTACAAAACCAGTTGTCGGGGGCTCATTAAATTCTTGGGGAACTGTTTTAAACACTGCTCTTGACGCAGTTGTGACAGAAATAAATACAAACGCAGCAACAGTTAACGCAACAACAGTTACTGGAACAACAGTTAATGCAACCAATTTTAATATTGGAGGAGTTGCCGTTTCGGCTGATGCAGGAGAGCTTAATAAATTAAATGGCGCAACTGTAACGGTAAACGAAATAAACGTATTAGATGGAAATACAGCCGCAACCTCAACATCAGTAGCAGGGACAGATCGCGTCGTATTCAATGATGCAGGAACTATGAAGCAAGTAGCAATGTCAGATATTGCATCTTATATTGGTACTGTTTCTAGCGCAGGTACAGTTACAAGCGTTGGCATGACAGTGCCAACTGGCTTACAATTAAGCACATCATCAATTACCACAAGTGGTACATTTGCAATAAGTTTAGCCAGTGGCTACGCCATACCTACGACGACGTCTCAAAGCCAGTGGAACACTGCGTATAGTTGGGGTGATCATTCCAATGGGGGTTACTTAACAAGCGTTGCTGTATCAGGATCTGAGTTAAGCGTAAGCACAAGTGGCTCTAGCGTAACAATAACACACACCCCAACTGCACCAACAACAGCGGAAATTTCTTCCGCAATGACGTCAACTATTGTAACAAATAATCTTACAGACGCTGCCGTAACAGCACATCTTACAGACGCTGCCGTAACGGCACATCTTACAGAATCCGCAGTAACCGCAAATCTGCCAAGTTATTTAAATCAATCTAATCTTGCTCCAGTTACAGCGGCCTTAAACGCTGTGGGCTCGTATGCGTGGCTTGGTTCATCTTCAGCAACAACCTTTACGGCAGGAAGTTCATATAATGCTTCTGGATTAAAGTTTGCAGGTTTTCTTTCAACAAATGCATATAACGATGACACAGCCGCAGCTATTACTGGGAGTGCTCCAACTGGTGGGACTTGGCGAGCTATGGGTACGGCTTCTTATGTTAGCAATAGAGCGCCATCAACATTATTTATAAGGGTAACATAATGAGTATAGCAATTACAGAATATAGAAATGCAAAATCTATAGAGGCAGATAACAGCCGTATTGATGTAGAAATAAATCACCCAGATTTTGGATGGATACCTTACACTCTAGATACAGCCGACACAGATATGACAATAAATAATAATGATTTATTAACATTAATTGGCACAGATTTTGTTGCTTATGTAGCGCCAACGCAAACGGAGATTGATGCAGAAACTGCGCGCGAGGTGCGTATAATGCGAGATCACTTATTGCAATCAGAAGTAGACAGCGTTGTATCCAACCCACTACGTTGGGCAGATATGACGTCAGAAAAGCAAACCGAGTGGTCGCAGTATCGTACAGACTTATTAAACGTGCCGCAACAAGGTTCTTTTCCAAATTCAATATCATGGCCCACAAAACCAGAGTAATTAAATGACACTTATACCGCTAAAAATACCGGCAGGATTTTACAGAACAGGTACAGATTTAGATGCGTCTGGTAAATGGCGTGACGGGTCTTTAGTTAGGTGGCGTGATGGTTCTTTGCGTCCAGTAGGTGGATGGAGAACGCACACAACATTAGGTAAAATTACAACATACGCCCCAAGAGGCGCCCACGCTTGGAAAAGCAATCAAGGCACAAGATACGTGTCTGTCGGTTCATACAGCGAGCTATTTGCAGGCATAGCGTCAGGTTCAAAGTTTGATATAACTCCAAATGATTTAGTTGATGGGCAAGAAATTGCAGGACAAAATTTAGGGTATGGGTACGGGTTTTACGGTGGTAACGGCACATCAATACTAACGGGTCACACATACGGCACACCTAGACCCGACACTGGAGCAAATGTTGTTGCCGCCACTACATGGTCAATAGATAATTGGGGTGAATATCTCGTTGCCTGCTCTACGGCTGATGGAAGGTTATTGGAGTGGCAGTTAGGTACATCTGCAAAAGCAGTTCCTATTTCAAATGCACCTATAAATAATTCTGGGTTAATAGTTACTGAAGAACGATTTATTTTAGCTTTAGGGTCTAGTGGAAATCCTCGTAAAATAGCTTGGTGTGATAGGGAAAATAACACTGTATGGTCTCCGTTAGCTACAAACGAGGCAGGAGATTACGAGCTGCAAACGTCAGGTTCAATACAAACAGCCATACGGACAAGAGGGCAAACATTAATTTTAACTGACGTCGATTCCTACACGGCTAGATACAGTGGCCCACCGTATGTTTTTGGTTTTGAAAGGGTAGGTACTTCATGTGGCATTATTTCTAAAAAAGCTGCGGCAGACACTGAGGCAGGCGTTTTTTGGATGGGTACAGGTGGATTTTTTAGGTTCGATGGTAATCGAGTTACAGAAATACCTTGTGCGGTACACGATCATGTTTTTGATAATTTAAATATAAACCAAATTAGTTTATCTTGGGCTCACGTTAATGCAGAGTATGGAGAAATATGGTGGTTTTATTGCTCTAATGCATCAAACGAAATAGATAAATATGTTGCTTTTGATTACAAAGAAAATCACTGGCTAATTGGGGATTTATCACGCACTACCGGCGCGCCAATAGGTGTATTTGCCTACTCTATGTTATTTGATGATGATGGGTACGCATATGACCATGAGATTGGATTGAGCTACGAAACGTCTTCTTCTCAACAATCAGTTTTTGCAGAAACAGGGCCAGTAAGTTTAGGAACTGGCGAAAATATTATGCAAGTTACTGATTTAATTCCTGACGAAAAAACGCAAGGCGACGTCAACATAAAATTTAAAAGTCGTTTTTATCCTAATGCAACCGAAAGTACACATGGGCCATTTACTCCTGCAAACCCTACACCTGTTAGATTCTCTGGGCGACAAATCCGTATGAGGATTGAGGGTGATACTCCATATGCTGCATGGAATGTTGGTACTATGCGTATTGATGCAAAGAAAGGCGGTAAGAGATAATGGTAGCTCCTGTACTGCCACCAATTGGTGACGATGTAAAAGCTTGGGGCGTAAGTTTAAACAATTATTTACGTCGCGTATTACCGAGGTTTTATCATAAAACAACAAACGACAACCCGTCAGAGGACGGTATAGTTCTTTGGGATAGCTCAAAAAAATATGCAGTTATCTCACTTGATGGTGCATTTAGGCAGCTCGCCACAAAGCAAGCAACTCCTGCATCAAATACAGGTTCTACTGGAGACGTTTCTGGTATGATTTCATGGGACACAAACTATATTTATATTTGCACTGGCTCTTATAATGGCTCTTCAGCCATATGGAAACGCGTGCAATTAAGCTCATGGTAACGAAATGGCGTCTAGGGGTGTAAATATGTTGGATAATGTAGTAAGGTTAGACGCAAAGCCGAAAGTAACAATATTGCCAGTATTATCTCAAGATTTTGACAAGTACGTTAGTAAAGGCATGGAGCTATTATCTCCTGCGATACTTAGGCAGTCTTACAATGTCACAATGCAAGATGTTGAGGACGATATAAGAGGCGGTGGCTCCGTTATGTGGCTCATTAGTCTTGAGGACAAGTTGGTAGCAGCCATGACAACCGTGGTTGTAAAGCACCCTCAAAGAAAAAATTTAAAGATTGAGTTTATTGGCGGAAAGCGTATGAGGCAATGGATGGATGATGCACTAGATCTAATGAAGAGGTTAGCTTTAGATGCAGGTCTCGACGCCATAGAGGCTGATGGTAGAAAAGGTTTTGAAAAGTACGTAGATGCATCCTTATTTAGATCGGTGTATACTCATTATGAGATGGAGTTAAGATAATGGGATCTAAAACAACAACAAACGAAATGCCTGCTTTCCAACAGGAGTTTTTAGAAGGCACTGTAATGCCATTTGCTAAAGACTTTTTAGCAAAAGACTACCAGAGTTTTGATGGTGATCGAGTTGCAGGACAAACTCCATTACAGCAACAGGCAATGACGGGTTACGGCGGTTTAGATATGGGCGCCCCTTTATACGGTCAAGCGGCTGATACGTATGGTCAAGCGTTAGGTACATTTGGGCAAGCCGGAAATACATATGGTGATTCAGCAGGTGTTTATGGGCAATCGGCAGACATGTATGGGCAATCGGCAGACATGTATGGGCAAGCAGGGCAAAGATTTGATCAGTCAGCAAACGTATATGGTGACTTAGCAACAATGCAAGCGCCAACAGTATCAGAAACGGCAAACATGCAAGGCGCACAAATTGGCAATGTTGGAAGCATTGCAGGCGCAGATATGGCTTCGTACATGTCGCCATACACTGACTCGGTTATTGAATCAGGATTACGTGATTTAGGCGGAGCTCAAGAAATGGCCTTAAACCAACAAGGCGCACAAGCTACGGCAGCTAATGCGTTTGGCGGATCTCGCCAAGGCATAGCGGAAGCTGAAACACGTAAAGCATACGGTCAACAGGCGGCAGACTTTATAGGTAAGCAAAGAGCCAACGCATTTAATCAAGCGCAACAGGCAGCTCAATTTGACCTTACTGGACAACAGCAGCGCGCAATACAGCAAGCTCAATTTAACCAACAGGCAGGGCTAACAAATCTTAACGCAAATCAGCAATCAAGATTGGCAAATCAACAAGCTGCTCTAGCTGCCGCAGGGGTCAGAGGAGCAGGAGCCGCAGGACTTGGGGCCGCAGGCGCAGGTAGATCAAATATTGCAGCAGGGCTAGGTTCAAACGCAGCAGGGATAGGTTCAAACGCAGCAGGGCTAGGTTCAAACGCAGCAGGATTTGCAAATATTGCGTCAGGACAAGGAAATATTGCCTCTGGACTTGCTGATACCGCAGGGTCACAACTTTCAAGTAATATACAAGGGCTTGGAGCGCAGGCTACGGCAGGCGAAACTCAAAGGATGCTTGCCCAACAAGGGCTTGATTCTAATTTTCAAGACTTTATGGCTGCACAAAACTTTCCACTTACCCAGTTTGGCGTTCTAACTGGCGCGGCAGGAGCCGTCCCAACAGGATATGGATCGACAACAACGCGCGATCCTATGGGTACATTTGGCAACTTATTAGCAGGCGCAGGCGCATTTGGAACAGGGTTTCCAAATCTATTTGGCTCTGACGTTAGGTTAAAAGAAAACATAGTTAGCGCCGGTAAAATATCAGACGTAAACTTTTACCGTTGGAATTGGAACGACAAGGCTAAAGAGATTGGCGTAGATAAACACCCAACATTTGGAGTTATGGCGCAGGAACTTGAGAAGAGTTACCCAGAGTATGTCGTTACAGGTGAAGACGGGTATCGTCGCGTTAATTACATTGGACTGTATGCTGAGCTAGGGGTGTGATATGGAACCATATTTACTAACAGAAGAAGACATAAGAAGATTAGGCATAACTGACGCTATGGCAGGCGAACCTGCTAATGAACAGGAAATGCAACTATTATTTCCAGATCCTAGTAATAACATTACCGCCCAACAAGACAGAACTAACATAGTAAATGCAAATTCTATAATGTCTTCAAGGCCAATGCCAAACCCAAACGCTCTTGAGGTCCAGAACGTAGAGGACAGAGTAGAGCCACCAGTGCCATTGCCAAACACAACTAATACTATGAACGGCATGGGATTAGTTAACAATCCTGTATCTAATGACCCCTTTGATAGCTTGTCAAAGACGCAGAGAAGGATGCTTGCATTTGCAGGAATACGAGATGCAGGACTTGCGTTGCAGGGCAAAGAGGGCAGCGCAGTAAACAACTTAATGACTCAGTTTACAAAGCGAGCTGACATAAACCGCAAGGCTCAAGCAGTTGCGGCGCAAAGACAAGCTATGGCAAATTTATCAAGCCTAGATAGATCTAATCCAGAAGCTTACAGAGCCGAAGTGATGCGGTTGTTATCTCTTAATTTAGTTGACGGCCCAACAGCTAATGTAATGTTAGCAGACGCAGATAGAACGCTGCAAAAGCAAAAAGATATTGCAAGCTCATCCGTTATGTTAGATCAAATTGACGCCTTGCTTTTTGATCCTAATTTAGATCAGGCTTTAGGTTTAGAAGGATTTTTTAGACGAAAAGCTGCGGAATTAAATTTAGACCCAAATACAGCAAGAGTAAAAGGTAGACTTGATCAAGTAATTGGTAAAGCATTTTTACAGGCATATTCAACATTAAAAGGTGGTGGACAAATTACAGAGCTTGAAGGTGAAAAAGCACAAGCCGCAGAAGCAAGACTGGGGACAGCGCAAAATCCATCAGATTTTAGGGAAGCGTTAAGAGAGTACAGATTTTACATTGAACAAGGTATTAAAAGGCAAAACGGTGAAAATGTACCTCCCAATACATTTTACGAAAGATCAAACGATCCACTTGGAATATTATAATTATGGCAAAGCAAATAAGTTTAGCAGATCTTAGAAAAAGCTACCCAGAGTATGATGGAGTGCTTGATGACGAGCAATTTAAGCAAGGTATTTATAATAAATTTTATTCTCCAGAAGCTGAAAAAAATGGAAACTTAAAAAGTGGAGAAGCAATTAGCTTTGAAGAATTTGAAAAAAGATTAGCAACAGCTCCTTCTTCTAAAGCTAAAGATTTAAAAGACTCTTTTAACTCTGGTCTTTTAGCAGGGGCGTCATCAACGGTAGATTTTGGCGCTACACTTTCTGAAAAAATTATGAATTTGCCGTTAGAAGTTACACAAAAGTTAAAATTAATGGAGTTGCTTGGGGCGCCAGAAGGAACTTCAGAAACAGCGTTTCCACAATTAGCGCCAAAAGATCCTGATGCACAAACCGTTAGAGGTGCAGTATCTGATCTGACGGGTGGTTATACTGAGTATCAGCCGCAATCTTTTGAGGGTGAATACTTGAGAACAGGCGGTGAATTTGTAGGTGGAGCCGCAGTTTTGCCAATTGGTGGGCCGCTAAAGTCTATGGCAAGTGCAGTAGTCCCATCTATTCTTAGTGAAACCGCAGGGCAACTTACGCAAGACACAGAGTATGAGGATATGGCAAGAATTGCAGGAGCTTTAGGATTGCCTGTAGCTCAAGCAATAGTCAATCCTGCACTTCGTAGAATGGCTTTAGGAGACCCTAAAGAAATTTATGGCAACCTAAAGGGCAGCAATAGAAAAGATGCGGTAAGCGTATTAAATGAGCAAGGTGTAACCGACATTAGCGCAGGTCAACAAGTTGGGTCTAAAAACTTAATGCTTTTAGAGGGCGCTGAGAATCCATCTTTGTTGGCAAAGCAGCAACTAACTCAAGCAGCCCTACGTAAAGCAGGATCAAATGCAGACAATGCTAGTCCAGAAGCTCTTAATGCTGCACGTCTAAGAATTGGAAAAGTATTTAATACTGTGGATAACATGGCAGGCGGTGTACCAAAAGCGTCTGAAGTAAACGTAATGATTAGGGCAGTGCAAAAAGCATCAGGCGATATGAGTATTGGAAATATTCCTAAAAACCTAAAAGATATTGTAAAAGGTTTTAGAGATGCAGCAGAAAATGGCACTGCTATAAATTCTAAAAATATTTCTAAAATTAGAACAGATTTAAATGAGTCTATGATGAAATATGCCAAAAACAACGACATGATTAGTTATGATTTAGCTTATGACATAAAAGAAGCTTTAGACAATATTGTGTTAAGACAAATTCCTAAACAATTACGCCCAAGTTTAGACAATGCTAGAAACCAATATCGAGCCTATCTAACACTTGAAAAAGGTATAATGGGAGCAGGAGTTGACAAAGCTAGTGGCTTACTATCTCCAGACGCCCTTGCAGGCGCAACGAGAATGAGAGAAGGCAAGTCTTACGTAAAAGGCACTGGCAGTGACATGTCTGATTTGGCAAGAGCGGCTCAAGAAGTTTTAACCCCATTGCCTGCCGTATCTGCCGGCGGCAAAAGAATAGACGAAAACTTATTCACATTTGCTAAAGATATTATACCTTCACTATATGCAAAAAATGCTCAAAACACGCTACCACTGAATACATTACAGGCAACATTCCCTAGCCTGTTTGAGCGCATAGCACGTCAAACAGGCGGCTTGTTAAATATCGATTAACTCTTCTTAGCCTTCTTCTTTGGCGCCTTGCCGCCTTCCCAAGCTTCGTTTTCTAATGTCGCAGGATCGTCTGCTTTCAGCGTGCCATTACTATTACGAGCTCGCTTTGGCGCTGATGATTCGGTTAGTGCGGTTATCTCTGCATCTTGGCGTTTAATAATTGCCGCAGCATCCTCACAAGCCTGCATCATGGCTCTTGGGTTCGAGATCCTATGCGGAAGCTCCAACAGCATAATTAAACTTTGTTCTTTTTCACTTAACATTTTATTCTCCAAGTCGTTAACATAATGTAAACTACCATATGCTGCTTGTTTTTCAATACTTTAAGCTATATGTTGACAACATACCTCTGAGAGCTTCATGCCTGTAAGCTCTTACACTTGCCCCGAGCTCTTCCTCCTTTTGGATCTCGGGGCTTTTTTTATTTGCATTTGTGTTAACCCTCAGTTAACGTGATAATCCTATAAAAAATAAAAAGAGGTTATAGGGTAAAATGAATGATGACATAATGACAGACATTTTTAACTGCGATAAGTCAGAAAGACGCAGAATTTTGCAAGAGACAATATATCGAATTAAATGGGAAAATCTTCGCCAAGACGAGCGGAGCAGTACGCGAGAAACTCGCAACTCTCATCGTGGCGATTGTTGGTCTAAATCAGGTAACAAAAGGAAAGACGATGATTAAATATTTTACTTTCATGGTGCTAACTTATTTCGTGCAAGGCGAACAGGTGACCCATAATATAATGTTCTCTAGCTATGACGGTTGCAGCTATTCTAAAGCCGCTATGTACGCCATAATGGAAAATGAGCATGATGATGTGCTAATTTACTGTAAAGGCACTCCAGTGGCCTCTAATATGCTTATAAAGCCTAGACCAAGGCCGGAGATTGGATCGTGAGTAAACTGCCGCAACATTTTGCTATCGCGCAAAAGATTATTGAAAGAGCTGAACGCGGAATACCGCAAGATCGGTGGATACGGGGCGACCATGAAATGGTTGCCTTCGTAAAAGCTATGATCGATTTATCTGACGCTTATGCTCATTTACATAAAGAAATGATTAATCGTGGCTCTGAGTCGATGAGCATCGACCCCGAGAACACTTAAACAATAGACAAGGCGAGCTCTAGCGTTTCTTTATTTCGCCTTGTCCAACCCTTTCCGTAATGCTCAAAATCATCTAAACCCTCGTAAAACTTT
>Ga0098037_1001309_pt1 | contig 11531 bp, 16 predicted proteins | sample 5_EtaG_FD_75050 | JGI IMG/M metagenome (GOLD analysis project Ga0098037, IMG submission 75050) | Marine viral communities from the Subarctic Pacific Ocean - 5_ETSP_OMZ_AT15132 metaG | ecosystem: Environmental > Aquatic > Marine > Oceanic | place: Pacific Ocean | collected 2015-01-08 | reverse complement strand
TCCATCTGCTCTTGTTACAAACTCTCCGTCTGCTAATTGAGCTAACATTGTATCCTCGTCTTTGTCTCCTACGCCTGCTCCGTCTTCAACATAACCTGATGCTCTAACATAATTGTTTGCATCGTTTTCATCATGAGAAACTTTTGATGGAAGATAGTTCACACCACCTTCATTAAATTTTTTAATTTGTGCAATACCACCTACTCTTAATCTTTGAACATTCATTGAGTAAGGACCCATTGTAGGATCACCTTTACCTGCTTCTTCGGGTGCGTATACTTTTTCGTAGGCTTTTTCTTGACCCGTTACTGGATCTATGTAAGTGTATCCAGGTCTTTGATCTCGTAAGTTTAAGTAACTCATGTTATAACCCGGTGTATAAATATCTGTTGGTTGTGTATCAAACGCACCACCTAAATAAGTTGCTGCAGCTAAAGCTGAAGAAACTCTTCCTGGAGAAAAGTTAGCATCTGCTTGTCCGCCTTTTCTTAAAATATCTAAAAGACCTCTACTTTGATTTTGATTTTCAACTAGTCTTTTTGCATTTAAATTGGGATTTCTCATACTAGGTGGAAGTCCACTTTGATCGACCATTGAAGCTACTGAACTTTGCGGGTTGTAAGCTCCAGGCATATTAGCTAGGAAAGCTGGTTGACTTGCAACAAATTGTTTAGCTGCTGCTGATCCTGGAAACATACTTAAGCCTGTAGAACCTAAAGTGTAACCTGTGTAAGCTCCAGTAACACCACCAAGTAATCTTCCAAGTCCTGATGCTCCTGAATCTTTTGCTCCTTTGTATCCTTTGTAACCACCGTAAGCGGCCATTGCGTAGGGTAAAAACTGTAGCATTTATTAAATTCTCCTTTTAAGATCTTAAGTATGAAATAATACCATTTTACTTGGCTAGTTTCAACTCGTCTCTAAAACATCCTTCGTACTGATGTTCGCCCACATGGATGATTGGGTCATTAACAAAGACATAACATTTACCCCCAATATCTTTCCAAAGCTTACAAAAGGAAAAATCTTCACCTAAATAAGTCTTAGTCTCAGGGTCGTGTATACAGTCAAAAAAGTTCCATAAATGAGGTCTATCTACATACTCACCATTTATTACTGTCTTTTGAACTATGTTTTTATCTGGATACTTTTCTATCATCTTGTCAAACACTGATCTTTTAATCAACATACATCCTGTAGGACTATGTGTAACTTCCATAACACCACTATCAAGAGTTATGTTATTAGCGTCTGCTACTTTCATAGGATAAGTATTTAAAAATCTATGTATATCTCCAGCATTTTTAACCTCACCATCGTTCCATTTTTTATAAAGTTTATCCCACATCATAGTTTTAAGTGGATAAGGAATGGATATTAATTCTTTGTCTATATCCAACATTTTAATAATAGACTCCGCTCTAAAATATATATCTGAATCTACAAATAACATGTGGGTACAATTAGATTCTAAAAAAGCTGAAGTACATAAGTTTCTTCCTTGAGTAACCAAAGAAGATTTTAATAATGTAAATGTTATTCTTATTTTTTTTTTAAAACAAAGTTGTTGTAATTCTAAAAGACCTTGAGTGTAATGCATAGTCACATCACTATGACAAGGTGTACAAAGCATAAGACTAATTTTAGGTTTTGTTTCTTTTTGTCCGGTATCCTGTTTCCACATAGGAAGAGTAGCTTTTTCGTATGAGCTTACCTCAACTTCCTTAATAGTTTGATATGTATCTTTATTTATTGTTTCTTTCATTCAAAGCTCCTTTCAAAAAGTTTGTCCATTCCCTGCCTTTTTTCTCCCAACTATAAAATCTTTTGTAAAACTTCTGTTGTTCTTCTAAGTGTTCTTGCATAAAATTTTCATGTAAATAACTAGCTGCTATATTAATTGCTCCTGCAGTATCTTGTGCCATTTGTTCATAATTTGTTGAATAATTAATGTATACAGGCCACTCTGCACATGTTTCATACAAAGCGCCAAAGTTATTTGTTATTACGTGCACACCAGATGCTAAAGCTTCAAGTGCCGATGCACATGATGTTTCTTCAAATATACTTGGGTATACAAACATATCGTAGTTAGGCATCATCTCTCTAATATATTCATTTGGTTTGTAACCAATGTAATTAACATTGGGTAGTTGCTTAGCTTGTTCATATAACGCTTCAAAATCCTTTTCGGTATTATCTGCAAATTCAGATCCATAAACTTTACAAGAACTATAAACATCTAATTTTATGTTTGGATTTTCAACATCTTGCATAGCTCTTAACAATACATTTAAACCTCTCCAAGGAGTGCAATGATGTATTAATTTAATTGGAGTTCCTCTTTTATAAATTTTTCTAACAGGAAAAACGTCAATACCGTTTTTAATTACTACACATTTTTCAGTAGGTATGTCAAAAGCATATCTAAATTTTTCATAATTCCAATGACTGTTAAATACATACCAATCATATTCGGAGTGTCTTTCTTTGTTAGTAAAAAATTTTTGAAGGTTAGGTTGATCCCAAGAATTCTTCTGCCAAAGGATGTTTAATTTCTTTGGGTCTATTGGAACTTTACCAGGAATAGATGTGCATATTTGAACTTGATCTAACAAATCTTTTGAAACATGCTTTTCAAGCATTTCATGTTGTAGCTCAGTGGCCCCACGAGGTTGCATTATTTTTTAGTTAAAGCTCCCATTTCACCAATTCTCGTAACTTTAATCTCAAGGTCTTGCCTGAAGTCATCCACAGTAGTATCAGTACTGGGATCAGCAACATCAGCATCAAAATCAGCTTTACTATCATATACTTTTCCAGTTCTTTTATGTTTGATAATTTCTTTTGCTACTGCAGGGATTTTAGGTAAATCACTCATTTAAAACTCCTATTATTTTTGTCTACGTCCCTGTCTATTGTATTTTTTATTATTTTGCAATTTCTTTTTTTTATTAGGAGATTTACAATGTCTTCTAGGTCTTTTCCTAGGTTTGTCTCTTTCAACAAAATCTTTAAATTTTCTAGCCATTTTCTTGTGATCTATCTATAAGTGCATAACTAACAACTCCCGTTATTTCGTCAGCTGTCCCTGCTTGCATTGATAAAACATCGCTTGCTTCCATAGCTAAAGTTTCTTCTATCAAGTTTACTTGTGCTTTATTTAATTCTTTGTAACCTATTTTAACAGCCGAGCCACCAGACTTTGTAAGTATTGCATGGGTATCTACATTACTAGCTGTATCATGAACTGCTTGTAAATTTTTTACAAGCAATGTTGCATCGGCAGGACAAGTTAAAATTGTAGTAACGTTTGTAGTTGTTAAATCGAATGTATCGCTTTTGTATCTAATAGTCATGATATAAACCAGGTAAATGTATCTTGTTCATTTTTAAATTCTTGTTGATATGAAGTGTTTAACTTATCTTGCATTGTTCGTAAAGACTGAGCAACCTGTCTTTGGTTTTCCTCTGTATATTGAGGTGTAGGTTCTGGAATAATTATATCTACTCTAGCCATTAGTACCCACTATGTAATCCACCAGTTCCGGATGTTTGTCTCTCTTGAGTTTTTTGCGTGGATGTGGTTTTAGTTTGAGCTCCATCACCTCTATAAGTATCTTGGTTTGATGGTGTGGTAGAATCTAATCTTTTTTGAATATCTTGTATCTCTGCTCTATTTTGACTATTGTACATTTTTTCAGCTCTCTTCTGTGCTAACAAGTTTGATATGTTTAACGAATTTCCTGTAAGAGTTGATCCTATAGTTGCTATGCCAGTTAAATAGGGATTAGTACCTAGAACAGAACTTAGTACATTTCCTTTAATACCTTCTAAACCTAACTTTTTAGTAACGTAATTTTTCATTTGATTTTCTGCTATTGTTTTTGCTACCTGTTTAAGATCTGGTAAATTTGTTTTGTCTGGCGCTAAGCCTTGGTTTAAAAAACTTGGTTGGTAATTATCAAAACCAGGTTGTGCTTGAATTCCTGCAATACCAATAGGGTCTTGAGCCATCGCTACATTATTATAATCATTTAAAAATATTTCGTCCATTATCCCCTCATTCCATCTAGTTGAACATCGGCTCTAAAAGTTCCAAATCTCCAATTTTCATCCGTGCTCGTATTTGCTATTTTTAAACTAGCAAATCTTGCTCTAGCTCTTGTATCCACCTTATCAGTACTTGAAGTAATTGTAAAAGGTCCTAGAGGTGAAGAAACTTCTGTATCTGTTGGGTAATCTCTAAGTAAAATAGTTACTTGAGCATTACCTTGAAGTATTTTAAAATCAGGAACAAACCTTCTCATACTCATAAAAAATTCGGCATTTGTTCCGTCAGGGTTTAAACTAAAATCTCCAGACTCTATAAAAGCAGGAATAATTGTTTTAGTTCCAGCAGCATTAACTTCATTGACTCCTGTTTCATGTGCATAATATGTAGTTGATCCATTTATATTTGTTACACCTTGTATAGTAGGGAAAGTAGGTACAGCGGTAGAATTAAACTCTGTTGCATAAGGCACGTCATATAAATTTGCATCAACCCAAGTTGTTCGTGCAAGAGAACCTGTCGTCCAAGTTTGATCTTGGTAATTATAAGTTACACATCTATCAACTGAGCTTGATCCACTTTTAGGGTAAAACCAAGTTAACTCTTCGTATAAATGATTTAAACCAACATAAACGGACTCGCCATTTTGGTAGTTTACACCTAAATTATCTCCTTTGTTTGTAAATACAAAATCTTCTACTAGACAAGGAAGAGATTTAACCGTACCATCATAAACAAAAAATCCACCAGATTCACCCATCCAATAAACTGCACCATTAACATATTTCATTGAGTGTTGACCAATGGCTCCACAATTAGATCCTACTTGCCTTATTGAAAAGGTAAAAGGTGGGCCAACAAACTGTATTACATACGCAGAATTATCTGTCAGAACTAAGGTATAATCTTTACCTTTTACAGCTCCAACAATTTTAGTTCCTGAGTCTAATCTAAAAGTACCCGCAGTGTTTACTGAAGTTGGTGTATAATCACTTATGTTTTCTTGATCTGAAAATCTAATAAACATTTTGTCTTGAGTTCCTGCGCTCCCAATAGTTGTTTCAGTTCCCAATAATAGTAAGTGTCTATCTCTATCTGAAACTAATGACATTACTGAAGCTGTTGGAGCTCCCGATACAACAGTTGCTCTTGTGTCTAGTGCATTAGAATTTGCATTAATTGGGTTCCATTCAAACGTTTTTTTATTTTTTACAGTTGCAATAAGTTTTTGACCAAAATTATCCAATGACCAAGACGCAGGATCAATAGTAAGTGATTGAGACAAAGAAGCATTTCCCCAACCAGTAAAGTATTCAACGCCAGCTCCAGACAAATGAGCGGATCTAGTTCCTGCTACTGCTCTAGTAATTCCTGTAAGATCGTTTGAGGATATTCCTGTGTAAGAAATAAATTCAGCACCTACTTTTATTGTTCCTGTTGTAGGAAAACCAGATGTTGATGTTAAAGTAATTGAAGTCCCCGATCCTCCGGTACCTGCTGTATCATCATTTAATGCACCATTAAGTGTACTAAAAAGCTGTTGTCCACCTCCCCATAATGCAGTACCCCAACCAAAGCCATATGTGAAACCTAATGCACCTGGTTTGAAATACGGTGTGACTGTTGCTGAGCCGCTTCCGTTGACCGTTGTCCCTGCTGCGCTAGCCATGGTAATTGTAAAGGTATCACTAGTAGGCACTGTGACTACTTCAAAAGTATTGGTTGTAAAATCTGACCCAACATATCCTGCACCTGTTGGTGGTGTTACTGAACTAAAAATAAATAAGTCTCCTGGTTCTAAAGCATGTGCTGCTTTGTTTACTGTCACTGAAGTTGATGTGTTTACAGTGCTAAAAGTACAACCAGTTATGGCTGTGTCTAATGGAGTAATGTCATAAAAAGCCTCTTCATAATAAACAACTAATAGTTTATTAGTACCAATCGCAGCGTATCTTCTACCATCAAGATCAGCCCATACGAACTGTTCTCTTGCTGCACCAACTAAGGTCTTATCAAGTATTTCTTGCCACCCACCGATTTTTTCAGGTAAACCATATCTAAATCTTACAAAGTCGCCATCGGTCCATTTACCTTCTGCGCCTGTTGCGGTTACTTGTTTATTGAATCCTGGTGCTATCTGTACTTTTGTTAAAGGCATAACGCTATTTTACAACAAAACAAACGCTGAGTATAGACGCTATTTATTAATAATAATATTCCAAGAAAACTCATTTAATAATTCCTCTAAATTTAAGTCTTTTTTCTTTGTTTTTTCTATATGTTCGTGAAGTTCTTGTGTGTCAATTAATATCCAACTATCCTTAAAATCAAATACAATCTTATCAGACTTAGATTTAAAGTGACCTATTTTACCAAAGTCTTGTTCCTTAAATTTAACAATAGGGCTTAAGTCAAATTTTAACTTTTGGTTAGTTCTAGTCTTAATAAGACCTTCGACATGCCAATGTTCTTCATCTATTTGTTTTTTGGTAGCATGTGTTACATCATCTAATTGATCTATAAATCTCACTTTTTAAACCAAGCAGGTAGACCTAAATGTTTTCTTGTATCAAAAATGTTTTTCTTAGAACCCTTTGTTTTAATATTATTGTAATGCATAAAAACCTGAACACACTCAACACCTTTAAAAGGTTTTCTCCAGTGTTCTAAATCACAACCAGAATAAACTAACATATCTCCTGGTGTAAGATCTACTTTAACACCTTTGTCTGTAGTTGGTGAATAATCTTGTACTTTATGAATACCTCTTTTGGGTCCATAAACATAACCTGCTTTGGGGTCTGGGTTTAAAAATATTGGCCAATTATCACCACCTAAATTCATAGTAGTTGATATTTCACAACTAAATCTATCTTTGTGTCTTTTAAGTTCATCTCCTTTTTTATAAATTCTTGCATAAGTATAGGCCGGGTATAACTTTAAACCTGTTACCTTTTCCATCTCTGGTTGGCATTTAAGCATTAAAGTTTCCATAGCTATATTAGCGTATTGAGAATAAGTGTTTGGTATTTGTGGATCATTATAAGTTCCTAACATTGTTTCAAATGGAGAGATATATCTTTCTTGAATACAAGTATCATAAACTTGTTTTTGCATTGAAAAATAATTAGCAAGAAAAATTGCTAGATCTTTTGATATTGCTTTACGAATAATTGTATATTTATTTTTTTTAAAAGACATTTCCGCTTACTATTAATCTATTGTTATTTTTATTTGGTTTAACTTCATGAGGTAAAAAACCAGGAAATATTAATAATGTCCCTGGTGTAAAATTAAATGTAATTATTTGGTTTGTATCTATTAAAGGGTACCCAACATCATAAAAAGTTGTAGGAGAAGATTTTTTATCTCCCTCGATAAACCATAGAAATGATTTTTCATAAACATTGTGTGTATGTAAACAGTGGTAACTATGTTCACAATATTTTTGAACCCAACAATTTTTTAATTTTAAATTATGTTTTTTAAAAATATTATTTAATTTATTTTCAATAAATTGATCAAAGGATTTATTTTTAATATGGTAAGAAGTAAGATTCATTTCAGGTATAAGTTTATCTTTTTTCAAAGGTTCTTTTTTTATCTCTTTCAAAATTTTATTTGTTACCTCTACATATTCTTCTAGAATATAATAGTTAAAACTATGTTTAAACATTTTTTAAAAACCAAGTTGCTATTGTATACCTATTATTTTTTTTAATTGAAGATACACCATGTTTAAAATATTGGCCATCAAAGAAAATTGCTCTTCCTGTAACTGGAGAAAAAGAGGTTTTGTCTTCAAAACAAGTGTGTCCTCCTTCAAATTCATCATTTAAATAAATAATACTACTTAGAGTAGTATGTAAAAAACCAGTATCAAAATGTAATTGTTGTCCTATATTTGGAGCTGGCCACTCTACTATTTGCAAATAATCCACTACAGAATTATTTAATTTTTTTGTAACACTATTTAATTTTTGTATTAAATCTTTATGTTCTTCAGGTTCTAAAGGTAATGTAAAAGTATTAAAAAACTTACTTGCTTTATTTTTTTTATAAAAGTCTATAAAATTTTTACATTCTTTTTTGTTTAAAAAATTGTTTTCCATAACAACCTTACTAAACATTTTTAATCATTTCTTTAGGCAGTGCTTGTATGTTCCAGTGTATAAATCTAAAAGGTTCTATTCCTAAATCTACAGCAAATTCATGTTCTAAGTAACCTGGAAATATTATTATAGTTCCGGGTTTCGGTCTAAAGTTAACTAAATCAGAACAAGGCCATACAATATCTTTTTGAGGTTTCATTTTTAATTTTGTAGATCTTGCTCCTGTTCTTGGTTCATGCATGACAGGGTAAGATGTCTTATCGCTGCACTTTAAAAAATAAAATCCAGAAACATGTTGATTCCAATGTACATGAGCAGAATGATGACCACCACCTTTTTTAGCAAATTCTTGAACCCACATTTCTGAAAATACAGTTTGATAATGTGACATATCAAAACCTTGTGCATCTAAAAATTGCCAAGACTTTTCACCAATATATTTTTTAAAATCTAAAAATTTAGTATCTCCTATCAAAGTAGTAGAATGAAAACTTGTTCCAAAATCTCCAAATTTTTTTATATATTCTTTTTGAGATTTTTTTGCATCTTTTATATATTTATCAGAAGCTTTGTTTAAAGAATTTAAAAATTCTGGTTTGTAATCAAACCACATTGTTGTTGGAAAATAATTACTTGCTTGCATATTATTTAAAAGGCTCTCCTAAATGCCACACTACAAGACTATATCTTGTACCAGATGTAACTGGTTTTACTCTGTGCCATGTATTAGAAGGAAAAATTATAATTGATCCTTTTGGTAATATTTCTTCTGCTTGCACTACATGTTTTGATTCATCTCTAAGAGCAGGGTCATAATCTCTAAAATCGAATTCTAACTCACCCCCTTCGTACTCAGAGCCATCAGTTAATTGACAAGTCATAGATAGTTTTCTAATTTTCCCATGACAAGGGTGTGTTGGATCATTATACGGTGCTTTCCAATTATCACTATGCCAATCGTAGTATTGGTTTAATTTATATTTTGTAAACTGACAAGACTCAGAAAAGTTCCAATTATATTGCCATCCTGCATTTTGATTAGCTATTTTAACAAACGGATGTAATTCTTTATAAATCCAATTTTCATTTAACCAAGCAATGTTACAGTTTCTAATATTTTTTAAGGATCTTAATTGGTCCTTAGTTAATTCTTGATCACCGTATCCACCAGTTCTAGCTAAAACTTCTTGTTTTGATAAACCAAGTTCAATTACATCATCACAAAATTTAAGTGGTAGTGCAGATTTAAAACACCAAAACTTAGCGGGTTCTTTATTTGTTTGAAGTTGTAAACTCATTTATTAAATACCTTCGTAAGTAATTGTTTGTATAAAATTTAATAGTTGTTTTTGATGATTAATAATAATGTATTTGTTTGTAGAGGGAAAAATAATATATTTATTCTGTTTTAATTCTATTGTCCAATCTCTTCCTTTTTTTCTATTGTCTTCATAATAAAATTTTACATAACAATTTTTAGTATGGACACCATACAACATTGTGAAATCAGGTGAATTTCTTAAATCAACTGGATCAACATCATGAATAGGTTGTGAGGTTTGGTTGGGATAATAAATACTACCTTTGGATTCTTTGTTTACTAAATTTATTTTGTGTTTTAAATAAAAAAAATCTTTTATGTAGTTGTTTAATTTTTCCCACTCTTTTGAAAAAGAAAACTCTTCTCTAAAATAAATATGTTTAAATATGTCTTCACAAAGTTTAAAAGAATTTATTTCAAACCCTTGTGGCATTTTTAAATCACCGTAATATAAGGCTTGTTCACTTAATATTTTTTTATCCATTTACAGTGGATAAAATATAGTAACTATGTTTTTAGATCAAGTAAATTCCAAGTTTGGTTTTCTTCATCCCAATCATAATACCAACCATTAGTGTTTGAATTAATCTGATTTACTTGCTCTTCAGTAAGCTCAGGCGCATCCCCTATCGGAGATTGCCATCTAGCTTCAGCAACATTTTTTACCCAAGATGAATAAGGTTTTGGTTCAATAAAAATTTGATTTTCAGAATCCCAAATATCACCGATTTCTGGATAATTTCCTCTTAAAGGAGTTCCCCCTAATTTATGAACTCCTAGTTTTGTATTGTAAGAACATTGTATCCATAAATGTGCAGGCCAACTAAAATGTGTTTGACAAAAATTTTGTCCTACTGATTCAGTTTCTTGACCTTGTTCGTTTTGTGTGTCTGAATCAGCCACAACCATTATGGAAAGAACTTCATTATTTTCTGATATTTTTGCAAAATGTGCCATAATTTTTTAACTCTGTTGGAATTTATACCTTAAAACTACAATACCGGATCCGCCTCCAGCACCGCTTGAGTAACTACCTCCGCCACCTTGTCCTCTATTTGAGGGACCACTTTGGCTATTACCTGGGCCATTACTAGATGCTCCTCCTTTGCAATAACAAGTAGGAGAACCTGAAGCTGAACTTGTAGTTCCGCTTCCTCCAGCTGCAGTTGGATTACTTCCGCCACTTCCTCCAGCTCCTCCTCCTGCTGCTCCTGTCATCATAGCATCTGGACTAGGCACTGTTCCTCCAGGGTTTCCTTGTGGGGGACTTACTGGCGGATCATTTCCTGATCCTGCACCATTAGTTCTTCTAAAAGCTCCTCCTCCAGATCCTCCAGGTGTTCCTGGTTGTGGGGAAGAAGGTCCTCCGCCACCTGGACCACCTCTTGCTGAAGTTATTGGGCCAAAAGATGAATTACTTCCACCTCCTCCTACTGAAACAGGATAAGGCCCTGCTGCAGGAATTGCAACTTGTGATCCTCCTGCTTTAGGTGAAGTAGAGTATGAACCTCCTTTTGATCCAGGAGATTCTCTAAATCCTCCGGCTCCTCCACCAGCACTACGTGAACCTCCACCGGCAGATCCTCCACCAGCAACTATCATGTAATCTACTACGTTACACGCTGGACCAGATCCAATAGAAGAAACACAAAAAGTTCCTCCACTTGTAAATGTATGAATTTTGAAATCTCCAGATGTAGTAACAGTTCCACCTGTAGCTTGTATAAAACTTAAATTTTCTGCTCCTCTAAATTGTCCAATGGATATCTGTCCACTTGTAGGAATAGGTCCATTTGGAGCTGGAGCAGCTGAAGGAACTAACGGTCCGTTAGTATAATATTCGGTAATTTCAATTGGGTTTGAACCACCGAACTCAGTTTGGATATCTGATAAACTTGTATTAGTACTAGGGATAGGCAATTTAACTCTCCTTCTTACTTAAAACTTCTACTTGCGCTGAAAGTTTTTTCACTGCCTCAATAAGTAAACAAGTTAATCTGTCGTATTTGACAGCTTTAATACCATCGGGTCTTTCAGCAACAGC
>Ga0098037_1001303_pt1 | contig 11563 bp, 18 predicted proteins | sample 5_EtaG_FD_75050 | JGI IMG/M metagenome (GOLD analysis project Ga0098037, IMG submission 75050) | Marine viral communities from the Subarctic Pacific Ocean - 5_ETSP_OMZ_AT15132 metaG | ecosystem: Environmental > Aquatic > Marine > Oceanic | place: Pacific Ocean | collected 2015-01-08 | reverse complement strand
TGTTAAACACACCACCTGTTAAATCACCTATTGCCATGTTTTATTCTCCTAATTGAAATTAAGTTTGTTTATTAATAACCCTGTTGTAAGGATCTCATACGTTGTGCGTCTAGTGCTTGGTCTTCACGGCTACCTTCTCCGTACTTTCTAACCACTTCTAGTTTCTGTGCAACGTAGTCGGCCTTACTAATAGGTTTAAAATTAGATGTGCTTGGTGCATCACCCATTATTAAATCTGCTTGTTTTGTAAAGCCAGAGGATTTGCTGTATGTATCGAATATCTTATCAATAACCATATCAGCACCTAGACCACCTTTAGACAATAGTTTCTCCATTGCTTTGCGGTCTGCTTGATCGAAAGGCGATTCATTTGAGTTTACCCACTGTTGTAGTTCACCCCAAGTTTTATCTGCACTTTCACCACCAAATTTAGATTGAGCATAGTCTTTAATTCTATTGCTCTCTTTAAGTCCTGCGTCTTTCTTAGATTGGACTTCTTGTTTCATTTGATTAGTAACTAAGTTAGCTACTTCTGGCCCTAAAGCCTCAATCAATTTAGCTTGATTAGCTAATGATACTTCACCATCACGTGCTAGTTCTCTTACGATCTCTGCACCACCTTCTACACCTTTACTATTTAGTAATTGGTTTACTTGCTTGATAGTATTAGAGCTACTCTCTACTACTTCTGCTTGTACCAATGTAGCTGGTTCTTGTGATTGTTGTTCTTGTTGTGCTTGAGCTTGCTGTGCCTGTTGACTAGCTGCACTCTGAGCATTAACAGATGATTGTGACATTTCTGGTACGTTTGCTGGTGTACCATCATCATTCATCTGTATTGGATTTTCTCTGCTACCTGCTGGTGCTTGATTAGCTGGTGCTTCGTTTGTTACCACATCTGTCATCTAGTGTTCTCCTCTAATCAGATCTGTGTAGTTTGTTGTTGTCCTGCTTGTTGGGCTTGAGCTATTGCAGCCTCTTGTTGAGCCTGTGCTTGTCTAGCTTGTTCACGTTCTTTCTCAACTTCCTTCTCTGTCTTCAAGAACTTATCAACTTCTACACCTCTACCTGCTGCTAATACCTGTACTAATTGATCTTGCTTTAAGTATGGTACTACGGCTTCTGGTAAGTTCTGTAGTATTGTTAAATCATTAAAGAACATCATTATATTATCATGTTCACTTGTTCTTGATAGAGCTTCTAATCCAGTTAGAACTATAACGTCTAGTCCTGCTAGTTCACCCTTTAGGTTTGACATCAAATGTTTAGCTTTAGGCTTCTGCCATTCTTCTGCTAGTCTGGAATATACACCACCTAGAGATCCTTCTAATTCATTTGCTTGTCTAACTATTTCTTCTTTAGTTACTCGTTCTGCATCCCTTGTTACACCTGATTGCATTAAGAAAGCCATAGAGATTGATTTCTCTATCTTATCTCTTTGTACTGCAATAAACTGTAGGTCTGACATTTTATCTAATTGATGTATATGTAAATCACCCTCAACACCGTATACGTATTCACCCGGTGAGGAGTTATTTAATGTGTCTACATCTGTATGTCCCATAGGGTTTACGAGTATTTTTATATCTGCTGCTATTGAAGCCATGTTCAATAATGCTTCATCATAAGCTGATAGCTGATGAAAAGCTCCTGCATATTCTTCTACTAGGCCAATACCATAATCATGTCCTCTTACTAGATTCCATGTTAAGCATAACCAAGGACAATTAGCTTCTGTATACTCACCACCTTGTCTTTCTACTTTGCAGTAGTCTTCCATTTCTTGGTGTGCGTATATCTTCTTACCATCACGCTTAATACAAGTAAATAGATCTACTGATGCATCTGGCTCTGTTAAGCCTTGATCATATGCTATTTGCTTTAAGTCGTCTGGTAATGTATCAACTAAATGTGTATCTCTTGTAATTATACAATTCCACTTACCTGACCTGTCACGTTTAACTACCCAATCTTTTAGATTGAATACCTGTGCTGGTTTACCCGGTGGGTTGTATGTTAGGCTGTTACCTAATACTATTAGATGTTTTAGCATTGTTAATGATGCTGTTCTATAAGCTTCATCTGCCATAACCTTAATAGCTTCTTTTTCTGCTTTAGATGTTAATTGTGCTACTTCTCCTTCTGAGAAGCCTGCTTCTTTTAATTGTTCTACTTGTTCATCTGTCAAGTCTATTCTAAAGAATGGTCTGTACTGAGGAAACATATTCTCTACGATTTTGTTAGACAAATTATTAGTAGCCTGTGCGCCTACTGATTGATAGTCTTGTTGAAATTCTGTAGAGCTACCTGTCTCATCCATTGGATATAGATAAGGTAACGTGTATCCTGCGTAATCCTCCCACTTCTGATGTAGGTCTGACCTATCATTGATATAGCCCTCGAACATACTTTTAAGTTTATATTCTTGGTACTGAATCATAATATTAACCCTGTATCTAATTCATCATCATCTTCATAATCGTCTGTTTCAGGAGTATTGAGTTCGACTAATGCTTTGTCTTTTACTCCGATACCTTCTTCCATTCCAAGACGTGCCATGATTTCTTTAGTTTCCAGTGCTTCTAATTCTTCTGGTTCAGCTTCTAGTCTTGCTTGAGTTGCAAACCTTTTCAGTTCTGCTTCTGAATAACTCTTTTGTTTGCCACCAAATAAACCACTTAGAAGTCCCATAAGCTTTCTCCTATCTCTTTGGCCCTTCTACCTTGTACTTCTCTATAAAGCGTACTACGTCTAATTGGCCTTGTTTTCTTGCTACTTGTTCTAATGTTATACCATCTTGATACTCGATAGGCTTACCAAAGAACTTCTTAATATATTCAATATCACCTTTAATTAATCCACTAGGATCTTTAATGGTAATAATCTTTTCTACTTCTACTGTTTTAGGTAATACATAGTAGTAGATACTTGCTATTAATTTAGATAATAACAATGATAATTCTTGCATGTATATCTCCTTTAAAAAGTGTGGGGTATTTCACCCCACTAGAGAACACTATGGAAGACTAAAGTTTGTACAGTAGCCTTCATAATGCGTTCATTAACTTAACCAAAGAAGAACTCTGAGCTAAGTACTTGTTTTACATCAAGATTTCCCATTTCAGGCTTATCATCAAGTTTTACGTTTTCTTGTTGATCTGCCCACTCTTGTAAGTGATCTCTATTGTCGTATAATGTGACAAACTGCTCACGTATGGTTCTGAATAATACTTCCGTATCTGCTGCATGTGTACCATAATCATCATGTATCATAGCTAGGTCTAGTTCAGGTAACGCATTAGTTGTCATTACCATATGTGTACTATCCATACTATGAACAAAGTTAGGTGCTACTCCGTTAGACTGTCTGCTAGTGTGGATGTTTGTAGCACCACCTTTTACTTTTAGCTGTAGTCTACCACTTATCTGAGTTTCTATTCTAACTTCTTCATGTTTCATATAAGTCTGCATTACTGGAAAACCTATTGGAGTTACCCATGATACAACCTTACCACTACGTACTACCTTCCTAGCTGATGATGTAAGCCATTTCATACCTTCACTAGCTGCTACAACTACTTCACCTATTGAAGCCCATAAATGTGGTGTAAGATACTTAGCGTATTCCCATGCACCCTGTTCATCACAATTAAACTTAACTATATTGTCATGTACGTATTCATTTATGTACTGTCTAGCTGATTGCTGCGTAGAACCGTATGGAAGGGTCATTACTGGCCTTTTAGCAGTCTTCCTATTGATACCTACCTCTAACCATTTCTTAGCCTTTAAAGGGGCTTCTGAGGCCATTGCTGTGACTCTCTTAGTACATACACTAGCCACTTCACCATATATGTCCTCTGGTTTATCAGATGGTAATAGGTTAGTTGCTTTAGCTCCTATAGGATCACGTAGCATTGCTGAGTAATGCTGTAAGCCGTTACAGCTACCATCTAGGCCAATAGGTAAATGACCAATAGCTTCTGGATTGTTACCATAGTCTGCATCACGCCACTCAATACATGCTGCTATGAATTGGAATGGTTTATCTGCTTCTACGGCAAATGAGTATCCTGCACCTAATGGATCATTAGCTACTGCTTCTATTTCCTGTTGGTGATCTTCTACCCATGCTACCCTATCTTCATAACTTACTTTATCATATCCATACTTATTGGCTATGTTTACACCTAACCAAAATAAGCCTGACTCACCCATCGGTTTACCTTTAGTAAACTTTAATAGTGATTTAACTGGATCTGGCCCTTGTGGACTTAGTGCTGTAGTGGCACAATATATCCTACCTCTAAAGTCACAATTATATACAAAGTATAATTCATCCATTCTTCTAGCTATATTCATAGCTTGGGCTAACATGATCATCTTACCTTTTCTTATTCTGTCTTTGGTAAGTAATCGTTTCTTTTCTATCTTCCAGTTTTGTAATATGTTTAACTGTTGTTCAGTCATATCACTATGATGTAAGTCTTCTGGTAATGGACAGTCTGGTATTATCAATGGTTCATACTGAGGTATTTCACTACTGAATAAACCCTTCTTAGAAGCCTCTGTAACGATCTCTAGTAGCTCTTTATTAATAGACCATGAAGTCTTCTGGTATTTATTAATAGCGTCTACATGAGCTTGTGGGTTGCCTCTAGCCCTTATAAAGTCTTTATGCTCTTGGTCATAGGCTTTTATAAAGGGTAATGTTGCTCTTAACCTTGGTGTATGATAGCCACCTACATAATCACCACACTCATCTTTCTCCCAATCTACAGGAGGTATCAGTGTCGGTAATCTTCTAGGATTACCTATACCTAAGTTATACTCGTTCTCTGCTAACCAATCATCAAAGTAAGGTGTAGTATCAATATATGATATAGTCTTATGTCCATTCCTGTATTTGTTTACAAAGAATAGTTCTGACATATGTTTCATTATGATAGCTATTACTTTAGCACCTATCTTTATTTGTGTGGTCTGTCCCCACTCTGTCCAGCCTAATTCTGACTTCTCCTTAAAGGTTTTGTTTAGTGTCTTACTAGCGTGTCTATAACTGGAAACCATTTGTTCCTCTAGTGATTTCATCACCCTGTTATAGTAAGCAGGTAATTCTCTTTCGAATTGGTGATACTTAGCGTCATTCTCTAGTATCATGCCAATAGTCCTACTTACATTTGCTATGTCTGATCTAGGCTTCTTGCCTCTAAACTTACCTATTAGGTCTAGTATTGTACCTATACCAATGTAAGCCAGTATTTTATAATCTTCATACTGCTCACTAGGTTCTTTTTCTGTTGGTTCGGTAAAACGAGTAGCAGCACGTTTTAGTGCTTTGTTGTATACAGCACCTCTACCTGCTCCTTTACGGTTAGCTAATTGTTCAAGGTCGTATGCAACATCTAAGACGTTTTGTTTTATAACTGATATACCAGTTACAGTTTCACTATTCTTACCATCGAGTCTAAGTTCATCCTGTTTTAACCAGAAGTTTTCTGAACCCTCCTCAAGACATTGAGATTCCCAATGCCAATTATCTTTAAATGTTGCCATGACTTAACCTTTTATATTAAACAAGGTGCTTGTGAATTAATAGCTGCTGCTACTAATACTATAAATACAACAAGTAATGTTATTTTATAACCATCGTTAGTCATATCATTTCTCCCATAAGTTGTTTTCTGGTACGTACTCCAATTCATCACCTAGAGTTTCATAAGCTGTTTTATGACCTAATAGTAACTTTACTTTGTTACGCATAGGTATCTTTTCTTGTAATAGCTTATAACGTTCTTTGTAAATGATTGGACTCTTACCACTAACATAGTTTCCTAATGGTACATAATCAAATGCTGAGAATGTAACCATATGAATCCATCCTTGTTGCTTCATGTTTGGATTAGCACAAGGAGTAGTGATAAAAGCTTTTAGTACATCATCGTTTATTTGAGGTATTGTAATGTACCCAATGTAGCACCCTAATGCTGCATTAGTGAAGTTATGTGCTATTTGGGTAACATTAAACACTTCAAGTCCATCTACTGTCATTTTAACAGCATCACGGTGTACTACTATATGTACTACTATACCGGGCTGTTTTATATGTGCAATGTATCTAGTCACTGTATTCATCCTCAATAATGAATTGTAGATACTGAATAGCTTTCTCTAGGTCTTGCTTACCATTCTTACGCTTATGACGTAATAGGTATTTAAGTACATTACCTTCGTTAAAGCTAAGGTTATTTTCCTTAATAATTACTCTAGGTTCAATACCTAGTGTACTATAGTGATCACCACCTACTTGTGGTTCTTTCATTAGGCGTATAGCTGTGTCTGGATTTATTTCCATATCATTTAGGTAGTCTTTATACCAACTCATTATAAAGCTCCTGTATTAATTAATGGAGTAATATAACCTAGATCGGCTTTCTTACTATTTACATTGTATCTATCTCTGTAGAACAATCCTAACCGTTCATTAGTATAGACTAAGTATTCTAAGCCAGTACTACGGTTAGTATATAGATCTTTAGTTTTAACAAGTGGTGAACCATCTACTTTACAGAACATACCATCACCTGATAGATCAATACACTTTTCTGGATTGTATTGAGTAGTACGCATAAATACTTGATATAACGTATTGTAAATATCACCATAGTTATACTCTAGCATTTCATTGAATGCATCTACATCACCGTTCTGGCATCTAATCCATAGATCCATACCACTATGCTTAACTTTTTCAGTACCTATTAAGGTCTGTGATAAGTAGTCAAGCTTCTTACTGTTCATACGGAACTTATGTAAGCTACGGAATGTACAGTATGTAAAGAACTTGCTTGGTAATCTCCAACCTTTCTGTAGGAATCTACCCATAATCCATCCTGCATCGAATGAAGCATTATGGGCTACAATGATACTAGACTTATCTAATATATGCCATAGCTTCTTTAATACATAAGTATCATCTAATGGATCTTTTTTAAATGCTGTTTTTCTTTCATGGTTACCATATCCCCACATTGCAGCGTCTTCATAGTGATATAAGTCGTACCATGATCCACCAGCTACAGTTAATAGCTTAGTTTGTGATCCTTCCTTTAGCTGATCAATATTGATAGCTTGTTTTCCTGTACGGAATGTGTAAGCTTCTACTAAGGAAGTTTCAATATCTAAAAAGGTAGTCTTTTTCATAATATCTAAGACTTCTTTTCTAGCTACGTTTGGTTTAAATTCTGGCATTGCTAATGTTTTATCATGCATATCAATTAGTCCTAAATATGAAGTAATCTTCTGACTCTAATGTAACATGGTCATAAGTTGCAAATGTTGGAGCATATCCTTCATTTGCATGTACTTGAAGTGCTACTTTTTTCCAGTCAAAACTATCTTGTAGTATAATAGGTAGGTTTTTTATTTTCGAGTAATAACAGTCTTCATATAATTCTTTTACTGTTTCTTCAAATACTTCTTCAATATAGTTACGGTGTATTACTCTGAACTCTAATCCGCCGATTTCCCAATAGTTATCTGATGTAACATTACTGTCAACACCAAACTTATTTCTTGCAGAATCTAAAAGTTCTGCGTATGTAATGTTGTAATGGTAGTAGGTTAAAATAGCTTCTACTATACCTCTATACTCTTTATATGTATGTCTCATTATTTCTTCCTCTTAATAAAATCCTAGCCGCTTGTTTACCTACGCATGTATGAGTACACTGAGATACGGTTTCACCTAGTTTTCTGGCTAACCTATAGTTGATCGGGGCGTTGTCCCATATCCATCCGTTTCCTCTCATTTTAAATTCAGAAAACTTTTCACCTAAATCATTAAAACTGTAACATTCAGAGCTTTTTAATCTTTCAGTCTTTATTACTCTGGTTACCCAATCTTTAGTTTCTTGTGTTACAAATTGTGCATAGTAGTCTTCAAATAGTTCAGACGAGTTACTCATGTATTCTTTACGTGTGATCATTATTTCTTCCTCTTTAGCATGGCTGCTGCTGTTGCTGCTGCTCGTTTACGCCTAGCTGCTGCGTTTTTCGCTACTCGTTTATCCTCGTCAGTCTTATGATCTGGATGGATATACGGTGTTTGTGGCTCACTGTGTTTAATCCAATAGTCTACTAACTTTTGTAACCATTCGGCTTCTGTACCATCACGCTTACATCTTCTAGCTCTGTTGAATATCTCACCTTCACGACCGTTACAATTGTTACATAGTACTTCTCTAACGTGACCATGATTATGACAGTGATCTAGTGTTCTGGTGTATTTAGCTTTAACTTTACCGTTCTTTACGGTACGTTCATTAAAGCTAACACCACACAATGCACACCTATCACCCTGCTTAGCTGATAAAGCTTTACGGATAGGTGCTACTTGTGCTTTAGTTAGCTTCTTTGTCATTTCTTAGCTGCCTTAACTAGATCTTCAAATCCTAGTGCTTTGATAACATCTAATTGCTTTTCGTACTGAGTAATCTTATAACGGATTGCTAGGTACTTTCTAAACTTCTTTAGTCTAGTTTTAGTTGCACCTTCAATAGTTACTATATCTACTGTTTGAGTTTCATCTTCTTGTGCATCATTAATTGGTACTAAGTATCTCATTTAACCTTATCCTTAACATTATCAAATATAATGTTGTATATTAGTTTAATCTTGAACATTGCGTAGACAGTAATTAAAGCTTCTGAAAGCAATATATCAATCAATGAGTCGTCTGTTACTACCAACATAAATACTGTTGTACAAATAATACATAACACTGTGTAGATTGTAGATCTATATATTGCTTCTTTAAACTTCATGTTATCCACCACTTCTTTTAATTATTTTATCTAGTGCATCACGTAGCTCTATAATACCTGTAATAGTTAATGCTACATCTGATGATTCACCAAAGTCGTCGTCTTCTAACTCGACTGTTAAGAATAGTACTGAGTCTTTGTGATTTAATACTGATCTATTTAGTACTATATTATCTTTTGGATTCCATGCACATTGTATCCTAGTCATCTTACCATCTCCTCTAAACATAGTTCTTTATGTTCTAATATTGTAAAGACTATATATACGTTTAATTCATCACGTATACGTTTGCTTTCTCGGAAGTCTATTTCTATAGTATGCTCTTTACCATCAACATCCTTTATGGTTACAGTCTTATTAATCATTGCTTATTACCTCTTTAAAGAATGTTAATACGTCTTCACCTACAGTTCTACGCATCCACAATAGACGTGCTTCTGTTAATAAATGGTGACCTACTGTTGCTTTAGCCTCTGTACCATCCCATTTAGTATACGGATTTACACCTTCCCCGTAATGAGACCTGTAAGCTTCCTTTACCTTCTTAAATGCTTCTAAGTCTGTTTTACAGTCAGCCAAGTATTCTGCTACGGCTACTGGGCCACATTTCTTAGGTTTCTGTGCTGCTGCTAATCTATCGTACCTATCCAAAGGTACTACCTTATCTTCTGGCCAATCACTAGCACTTGCTTTTTCTAAAGCTCTTAGCATAGGCTTAGTTGGGAAGTGTCTATTAGTAACGTCTTTACCAAACGTAGGTAAACCTTGAATGTTATCTGCTGTATCACCCATTAGTAGCTGATGCCAAAAGAATGATGTACCTTTACCAATTACTTTCTTAGTAGAATAGTTCTCTGTATCTAAGTAGGTCTCACCATATCCCCAAGGGTATTCAGTTATGTCATAAGTCTTAGGATGCATGTGTAGTCCACCTATCATCCATAGATCTTTATCTACTGATAGTAATACGAAGTTACCTGTGTCCTTATCTGCATACATACGCTGAGCGCATCCATCATCTGCTTCTTGATCTTTGTGTATGATAGCTATAACAATGTCACTTTCTATCTTACTCATCATTAGGCGTAGCTCTTTAACTCTTGCTTGGAGTAAAGGATCTCTATTCTTACGATTGCCTTGATATTCCTTATGTTGTGCAATCTCGTATCTACCACCTTTGTTACCCATTGTTAAATGGAGTTCTACTTTCTCTGCTCCTGCTAGTAGTCGTAATGTTTCTACTTGTATTTCTAAGTTCTCGAAGCATTTGTTTACACTGGTATCTAGGTCTGCATTATCATAAGCAAAAGAATCTGCATCCGCTATAAGTACTCTATTGGGTATTATAGGCGGTAATTCTTTGTCTTTGATAAATACACCATCTATACCATTAGCTTCTTGTGCTATGTTTAATAGATCCATACTTATCCTTATAGCCTCGGTTGGTTAGTCTTCTTCTAGTTCTTGTACAATAATAGTATTGTTTGCTAGTACTGCATACTGTTGGCCTGAACCATCAATTCCTAATTCAACTATCTTTAAGCCTTCTACTTCTTCCTTGTATCCTTCAAGTAAAGCTCTAGCCTTTACTAATGATCTATCTTTATCTTTTGCTTCTACGGTTTTAATGAATGCTTCATGTTGGAAGTCTTTTAAAGTCCAATCTTGTTTGTCGTTTAAATAGTCTAGTGTATAACGATTTTCTTTTTGTTCAACCATAATATCCTCTCTATGGGGCATATAGCCCCAATTGTTAAATACCTAATCCTGCTAGTGGGTCGTCATCTGCCGTAGGTTCTTCTACTTTAGGCTCTGGCTTAGGTTCAGGTTTAGCTTCTGGTTCATTACCAATAGCTTCTACTGCGCTTTCTAAGGCTGCTGTAGCACCACTAATTACTTCACCTTCTGCTGTTTCAGCAAAGCCAATAGACTTCTTAATAGAGTCTTGAATCCAGTTTTTACCATCAATGAATAATGAATCCCACATAGCATTGATCTTTTCTGGTGTACTATTAGCATCACCAAAGATAAATAATCTAGGCTCATTACTAAGCTCTGGTACTGGGATCTCGTTAAACTCACCCGGTACTGGTAATCCTGTAGTAGGATCTGTCTTAGGTACTCTAGGCGCTCCAATAGTGTATGCTCCATCTTTACTGATGTTTACATATACTTTGTCACCTGTCTTAGCTTTATTATGGTGAATAGCACCAAAGAAAGGCTTACCTAAGAATTGAGCTAATGTAGGTTTCTTACCAGCGTATTCACCATTATAGTTCAATGCTTTATATAGCTTCATGTAACCTGATAAGTCACTAGATGATTTGTTCAGTCTGACTTGTACTTTAGGTACAATTCTGTACTTACCGCCATCTTTCTTCTCACCTTCTACAATGTGATCAGGATGACTAAGTTCAAACTCAATTAGTACTTTGGTTACTACTTTCTTGTTACCTTGCCACTCGGTTTCTTCCTTACCAAGTTCAATGTAACTACACATACGGAATAATGCAGCACCTTCTCGTGGTACTGGGAAAGCCTTACTTGACTTACCTGATTGCTGCTCCATACCTGCTGCTTGTTGTGCGATGTCTAATACGCTCATAGTGTTCTCTCTTTTTTAAACTTTAGCTGGGAATGAAAGTTCTGGTGTAGAATCTTCTCCATCGAATACCTGTACACCTCTATTAGTAAGTACTACTACTTTTACTCTTTCGTGGTCCTTGTTAAAGTATGT
>Ga0098037_1001301_pt1 | contig 11575 bp, 19 predicted proteins | sample 5_EtaG_FD_75050 | JGI IMG/M metagenome (GOLD analysis project Ga0098037, IMG submission 75050) | Marine viral communities from the Subarctic Pacific Ocean - 5_ETSP_OMZ_AT15132 metaG | ecosystem: Environmental > Aquatic > Marine > Oceanic | place: Pacific Ocean | collected 2015-01-08 | reverse complement strand
ATCGTAAGTGAATTCGTTATCTTCAACGCCATAATGACTTACAATTAGATCTCTTTTGTCGTAACCATAAGGACTATGGTATGCTCTGTAGATTGCGAGCTTCATTCCGCCTTCGTCGAAGATCATAGCGTCGAGATGTCTTGTTTGTATGTATTTTACGTTGTTCATATTATATTATCTTTAAGTATTTGTAATTAGTTTGTATAATTGTTTTATCTTGTTATACTGTAACTCTGATATTTCAAAGTTATCAAGAGAGCGAGTTAAATAACGCTCGGCAATACTTTTGTCAACATCTAAATAGTCGATGTAAGTTTTACCTACGTGCTCATATAATTCTTGACTACCTACTTGAGAGGTTGAGCATCCATCATACTGATATTTAGTTTTACGTTGACTTGAACCATTAGTAATAGCTCTGAGTGTACCGAAACCGGCACGTTTAGTAAGTTTAATAGCTTGATCAGCTTCTGCGCGACTCATAACTTGTATAGAGTTGCCCGTTTTGTGGTTGATAGTATCTATACAACCTAGTTTTTCTTCCGTTGAACACTCGACGCAAGTCGTGTAGCCGAGTGCTAGTCTTTGTTTTGGTATATTGTGCGTGCATTTCATATATATATATTATCTTATACTTATTGTATTTATTTTGTATTATATAAATAGATTGAAAGATCTTCTGCTTCATTTAAGTACTCTAAATAATACTCTGCATAAGCTGAGTCAATTATACCTTGTTTCATATCTTCTTGCATCCACTCACGCATATCTTGTATATTATCTACAAGGTGATTCCAATGAGCTTTTTCAGGTAATTCATAGCTAGTTCCGTCTGGTTGGCAACTAAGTCCGCCTAGTAAACCAATTATTATTATAGCTTTATTCATAGAAAAGCTTGGTTAATAATTTCTAATATTACCATAGAGAATAAGGTCATAAATACTGTAGTTAATAAAAATGCATATAAGTGAGCATCGTACTTGTTTACTAGTTGTTTAATTTTTTTCATAGTTATTAGTTTAAGATTTGAGTTAATATTTCATAGTGAAGATCTTGTTTATCTTTACTTAGTTCAGTAAATTTCTTAACACCACCATCATAATTGTGTAAGTGATTTACAATTTGCTGAGTACATTCAGCTTGTTTTATTGTCTTTTCCATTTCTGCAAATGCTTTAGACCATGACCAATTACTTGGTGAGTTAGGATTATACATAGTTATTTATTTTTATTAGTTAAGTCGTAAATAGTATCGTCATAGTGAAACATATATTCCACTTCATTTAAGTTGTAACCTAGTTGTCCACCTACAAACTCATCGAGTTCCATTTGGTATCTATAATAGTTTACATGTTTGTATTGGTGTACTTCTCCACTACCGAAGTCAAGTACTGTTAAAGTTGGCCATTTACCCATTATTGTTTTATATTAATTAGTAAGTAAGATTCGTCTGATAAGTGACAAGATTGGTGACTAAATTCTATATTAAATGATACTAGTTCTGTTATTACTTCTAAGAAGTCATGAGAGTAAGAGTATACAATTAAGTACTCGTCAATATTAGGAAAATTAATTCGCTCATATAATTCTGAGTAATCTTCGTTGTCTATTAAGTACTCATGGTTATTATTTAGTATAGGTAATTTAGTTAAATCAATCATAGTTATTATTATTAGTTTGTGCTGAGTAATATATTCGTTATATTTATAGTCTCTAAAGTATTACTATCAACTAAGACTTTTATTATTTATATTATATTATCTATTACTTATTGTAATTAGTTTGTAATTACTTATTATTAAAGTCATAGCAATCTACTTGTTGATTATAATGGTTACTTAGCTGTGAAGTAGTCGAGCATGAAGTAGCCATAATTATTATAATTCCAATTACCCATAGTGAGATAAAAGAGTAGCAAGCAGTTTCTTGAGTTTTATATTTATTAGTTTTCATTTTATTTAATTTAAAAGGTGTATATTTATTTATTAGTTTAAAAGTTAGTTATAGTCTTACACTTGATCTCTCAATAACTTACATAGTTATATTAATAATATATTAATAGTGTAGTATGACAATAGCTTGTTAGTATATAAGAGTAACTAGCTACTGTCACATGTTACTTAAGCTATTTCTGCTAAGTTTCTAGCAAATGCTGGAACAGTATTAGAATTAGTATAAGATTTGTATTGTTGAAAACATGGCATACTTTCGAATTTTTCTTGAAAAGTAGAGTATATTTCGTCGTGATCGTAAGTGAATGTTATATTTTTATTATTAGTGAATGTAATGATAGCATTAGTGCCAATTAGTGATTTTCTTATTACGAATCTTTTAGTAGTTATTTTATTAGTCATATTTATTTATTTTATTTATTTATATTTAGTTTAGTTATATTATATTATCTTTATTGTATTGTATTTAGTTTGTAATTATTATTTTTTATGAAATAGTTGTGAGTTAAGTTTGTTATTAAATGTTATGTTGTTTTTGTAATAGTTTAAAGTTTGTTTAAGTGATTGTATGTTTATGTATGTGTATGATTTGAATTTGATTATGTGATTGAGTGGTATGTTATGAAAGTAATTAGGTAGAGTATGAGGTTGGAATGGTATGTATGTTTGATTGTTTAATGTTAGTATGTGAAGTGATGAGGTTTTAAGAGTATTTGTCATTGTTATTTGTTTAATTGTTATATTATATTATCTTATGTGCTATGTCGTTAGTTTGTAGTTTGTTCGGCGATGGACGAAATCGTGATCGGTGGGGCTAGGGTGGGCGGTTTTGCGCATATATGGGTGCGAAATCGTAAAATCGTAGGGGGCCCGGCAAAACAAAACGCAAAAAGGTTAGAACAAAAATAGGAGGGGAGAGGGGGCAACCCCATAGTTCTATATCTCTAATGCCCCGGGTAAATATATGTGACATTAGGTACCTAATATGTAGAATAACAGGCTAGTGTCACAGTACAAATACCTCATCATTTAGGTAAATAATCAAAAATACCTGTAAATAGCTAGTATTATACGTATAAATTAAAAATATTCATTAAAAATTGCAATTATGCCAAGTTATAACAAAGATAAAGGAGCTGTTAAAGGTCTAGCTGACCGAGGAAGAGCTAAAGTATTAGGCCATATGGGCGGAAGAGGTGTAGGAAAGAAGATTAATTTTGATTCTACAACAAATAAAGGAATTGAAGGACTAGGAAACGCTAGTGCTGAAGGTAAATATATCTAAAATGGACAAATATCAAGACAAAGAAGCGTCAATGGACGACTATTCGCATGAAAGAAAGTTAAGAATTGATGGAAGATACGAAGCTGCACATGGAAAGATGGCAGCAGCTAAGAACGATTTTGACCACGCACATGCTTTAAAGAAAGATGCGCACGATGATGCTAGAAACAGACATTATCGCCATCCTATACTAAAGCACATGCATTCTAAATAGATATTATGAGCAAATTAAGTAGACAAACTAGACAAATAAACAAAGGTTCTAAAAAAATAGCAGCAGCAGGGGGAGATATTAGTAAAGCTAATCTATCAAATAAACAATTAAATGCTAGATTAGATAATTCTTTAATAGCTAAAAAATATGATAACTACCATACAGCTTCAGATCCTATAATTAAAGAACAATACAAAGCTGGATTAAACCTTAAAAACGCTAAACAAGCTGTTAGAGGTGGTATGCGTCCAGATACTGTTGCTTCTTTTGGTCTTGGCGGTGATCTAAAAGGAGATTATGGAAAATTGCTTAATTCAAAAGCTTATCAAAATCAAAAAGCTGAAGACGCTGGATATAAAAACGCTAGACAACAAAGAAGAGCTAAAGAAGCTGATAATAAACCTACCAACTCTAAAAAAGTAACAACAACAAACAACACTGTGCCTAGAGAAAGTAGTAAACAAAGTGCTGAAGGAGATGCTTGGTTGAAAAAACAAAATGAAAGTTGGGCTAGCTCATCTAATAATCCAGCTAATAAATCTGCTAAACCAGCTGCTGCTGGCGCTAAGCCAACTGCTAAGCCAAATGCTACCGCTGTAAAACCTAGTGTTAACAAAGATCCAAACGCTGGAAAAATTCGTCTTACACAAGACTCTGATGGAGATTGGGTTGATAAGGATGGTAATTTACCTACAATGCAAATGAGAGGTAAAACATTTAAAGATAGCTCTGGTAATCAAATAACTAATACTATTAATCCAACTACAGGACAGAACAGATCTATAATAATTCCATCTGGTGTTAAGAGTGGACAACCAGGACAAGACATCGGAACTAATATAACTAGAGGAACTGCTCTTGCAGCTAGTGGTACTGGTAGTAAAGATCCTCTTGATAATTCAGCTAATAATAATATGGCTAAGACAGTTGATAAAACTAACGTGAAAGCAAATGGGGGTGCTGGTAAAGGAAGTCACATCGTAAGTTCAGTGTTACCATATGGTGATAAGAAAGAAAGTACTAATAATAACAATGTAGCTTCTAACACAAACGATCCTTCAGGAAGCAATGATCCTGGCGTAAATAATACTAATACTAGTGTTAAAAAAGAAAACAGCTTAGAAACACCTGTTACTAAAAAAGATCTTAGAAAACAAAAGAAAGATGGTGATATTACTAAAGATGAATTTAAAAGCAAGAAAAAAGCATTAAAAAATAATAAGCCAGAAGGTGATGGAGATGGAGATGGAAGTGGTAAAGTTGATCTAGCTAGCATATTAAAGCCAAGTAAAAATACAACAACTAAAACTTCCAAACCTTCAATATCAGATACATCTAGTTCAGGTAATGCTAGTATTGCAATGGGTACAGTAAAAATGACTGGTCTTATAACTTAATTTAAAATAAAAGAATTATGGCAATAATATATACATATCCACCAGTTAGTAACCCACAAGGAAATGAACTGGTAGTAGTAACGGATGTGAACAATAAGAACGCAACCAGATTAATGACTGTTCAGGAAATAGCTAATTTTGCGCCTGATCATAGTCATGGACCTGGACCTACACCTGTTTCAGGTTGTCCCGTTTTTTATCAGCTTATACCTATTATTAGAGACAACGTAACTAACTTATGTACTCCAAATCCTGATTTACCTATTATAGAAACATGTCAAACTGAATTTGCTGATTTCTTGTTTTCTGAAACTAATAGATATGTACAGTTAGACGGAGAGAACGAATGTTATCAAGTAATACTTAAACCTTTATATCAAAGCATAGTTCTTCAAGATTGTGAGACATGTGGAGCTGTAGAACCTACTATAACTACTAAACTTGAGGTTTGTAACACTGAAGGGAATATTTTATATAGTTCAGGTGATTTTACAGGATCTGCAGTAGGTCAAGTATTTAAAACTGATAATGTATGTTATAATATTATAGAATTAAACATTACAAATCAAAATCCTACTAGTAGTGTTGATTTTGGAGTTGAATATGAAACGTGTAACGAATGCTTGTTTGAAGAAAAAATAAGATACACACCTTGTGATTCTCAGGTTGGTTTGCCAGATATTTTCTTAATAAATGATGAAGGTCAATTTATAGAAGCCTCTATAGCTTCCACATCTCAAAGTGGTTGTTATCAAAGAAGTGGAACTGCAAATGTAGAAAAAACACCAGGACTTACTATAGTTCCAGGTTTTACTGATTGTACATGTACTAATGAACAATGGTACAGATTTGTACCATGTGTTGGAGATATTATTTATTATACTAATGAAACACTTACACCTGGTATAAAAGAGTTAGCTGCTAAACAAGATGACTTAGAAGCTATTAAAACAGATCAAGGTTGTTTCAAGGGTATAGTACCATCTTCAACAAGTGGAACTCCAACTCTTTCTTTAACTAATATTCAAACTTACGAAGATGGAGATGATATAGCTGATAACGCTTGTATATGTTGTGAAAGTACTGTTGGTGATTCTCCAGAGTTTGGTAGAATATTTACTAGATGTGGTGGAGAACAAGAACAAATAATAGTTCCTTCTACTTCTTTTTCTAGTAATCCTTCCATAAGTGGTATTAACAACTGGGGCTTTACTCCAACATCTGGACAGTCAAATTCTTACGTATTAACAGTAACTAATATAAATACTGGAATTAGTATAACGGACTGCTTCTTAGTTGGAGATTGTACAACTAGTAATATTACTCATACAGTTCTTTCAGAACAGTGGAATGGAGATGCTGGATGTGGACACCCTGCTTGTCCTGATACACCTTCAAATTTTTGGCAATACAGACAGTTAGATACTAGCTGTGCTAGTGATATACCTTGGGTTGATACTTCTTCAGATTTAGCAGTATTGATACCTGGTGTGTCTGATGGAGATACAGTATCTGAATATACATATGACAGTGGATCAACTATACCTGCGTACCCTTGCTACGAAGTTAGATTAGGAGGAAGTGGAAATGGAAATCCTTTCCCGCAACTTAATGTTAATAATCCAGGTTATACAATATTCCCAACTTGTGAAGATTGTATAGGAAAAGTACAAGTAGCTCAAGGTTTTAATAAATGTTTAAATACGGATCCACCAAAGCAAGGTTGTGCTAATCTACCACAAAACGCATATATGTATGAGAGCTATGCAGGCTTTACTCCGCTACCAGCGGGAAGTGGTCCATACTTGTTGTCTGATAATAATGGAAACGAATGTTGTTACACTAGAACTAGCTCATTCCCATTCATTCAAGCTCAAGTAGCACCACTAGATCTATATAACCAATTAACAAATGAACTTTCAGATTGTAACGCTGCTCCTTGTTTAGGTTCAGTTAGTACAGTGTATCGTTTTCAGAAATGTAAAGATGCATCTCAAGACCCAGACGGCGGAACCGGATGCGACAGTGCAAACACCCAAGATTTAGTACTTATAGATAGTTCTGTTGGTGCTGTGACTGCCGGAGTATATGTTTTAGAAAACACATTAGGTGCTAGAAGCGCTAAATGTTGTTACGAAACAGACGGTTTGTTAGCTACAGGAACACCAACTGCTGGTTACAATTTTGATAGTACACCTATAAATTGCAGTGATTGTCAAACACCGGAACCAAAAGTCTATAGGTTTGAAAAATGCAAAGATGCAACACAAGATCCAGATGGAGGCAGTGGTTGTGATGGTTCAGTAACTGCAGATTTAGTATACATAAGTGATTCTGTTGGCGCGGTAGCAGCTGGAGTTTATGTATTACAGAACACTAATGGCAAAGATGCTGAGTGCTGTTACGAAACAGATGGACTACTAGAAACAGGTAATCCAACCGCAGGTTATAGTTTTGATAATACACTTATAAGCTGTAATGATTGCGTGGCACAAGACACATATTACAATGGTAAATCATGTGATGGAGAGGTTGGTAACATTATAATTTCATACGATGGTGATCCAACTTCTGTTTCAATAAAAGTAAATTATCAGGGCGTTGAAGTTTGTATGGATCCAAATCAATGGGTATCTACAACATCAACAGCTGTTAATGCAACTGTAACAAGTGAATATAGAGATTGTACTGAGTGTCAAGACAGTGAAAAATCCTACTACGTATTAGAAAAGTGTTCAAGCTGTACGCAAGATCAGCTACCTGAAATAATAAATATATCAGAAGATAGAATGTCATCTAATATTGGTAACACTTGGATAGTGCAAGGCGCTCGTGGAATAGAATGTTGTTATACAGTCGTAAACTTTGTTGAAGGTAACCTAGACATGCCAGACTACTCAATTCAAGGTAGTAATGTTGAAAACTGCTCTGATGGAAAGTGCCCAACATAAAAAATATAATTCCTCCCTGGAAACGGGGAGGAAATTAACCAACTATCGTGTGATAGTATAATTAATAACCTATAAAAATAAAACCATGACATTTTTATACACCAGTAGCTTTAGAGCTGCTACACACCCTGATCAAGAAATGATCAACCTTTGGAAACACATAACCGATAAGAAAAACTGGAGGATTGTTCAGTTACCAAATGGATTTTTTCAAACCGAATACAAACATATGGACAAAGATGATTGGATAGATGTTACTAGAAGAGAAACAATGGAAGGCGCTGAAGCTGCTATTGACGGATCTATAGAACATTACTCTAAAAAACTAGACTTCATAAAAGGACCTAAGGTCGTAAAAACATTCGAGTAAACAAATATAATTTAATTAAATATAATGAGTGAAACAATAGTTAAGCATTTGAACTTTGGTGAAGATGCTAGAAGCAAAATATTTGCAGGTATTAATAAACTCACAAAAGCTGTTAGCTCCACACTAGGAGCTAGCGGCCGATGTGTTATAATGGAAGATAACGCTGGTAAACCTATAATAACAAAAGATGGTGTTACAGTTGCTGATACAATAACTCTATTAGATCCTGTTGAAAATATGGGTGCAAGACTTTTAAAGGAAGCAGCTAGAAAAACAGTTCAAGAAGCGGGAGATGGAACAACAACAGCTACGGTGTTAGCGCACGCTATACTAAACAAAGCTTCTAAACATAATGAAACACCTAGAGAGGTTAAAACAGGTATAGACGAAGGAGTTGTAAAAGTAACTAAATACTTAGAGAAAATATCTAAACCAGTAACAGGCAAAGCAATAGAACAGGTTGCAACTATATCATCCAACAATGATGCTAGTATAGGCTCTGTTATAGCAGAGGCTTTTAATTTAGTTAATGAAACTGGTGTAGTTATGATGGAGGCTCACGAAGAACCAGAAACTATAGTTGATATCATAGATGGCGCACAATATGAAAAAGGTTTTAAAAATGCTCATTTTATAACAGACCAAGATAGAGGCGTAGCTGAATTAGATAATGCGTTAGTACTTTTAGTTGAGAACAAAATAGATAACATAAGACAAATACAAAGTATACTAGAACACGTTATAAAAAAGAACAAAGCTTTACTTGTTATAGGAGATGTAGAACCTACAGTTGTTTCAGCTTTAGCAATGAATAAAGTTAAAGGAAATATTAAAGTAAATATAGTTGATGCTCCTGTTTATGGAGTTAATAAATTAAATACTTTAAAAGATTTATCTTTAATAACAGGTGCTACTATAATAAATGAAGATTTAGGAGATGATATGGATCTTATAACTGAAGAACATTTAGGTAGTTGTTTAAAAGCTGTTAGTAGTTCTTCTGAAACTATTATTCAAAGAGATTACTTTTCTGATGAAATAGATTCTATTATTGAAGATATAAAAAAAGAATTAAAGACTCAAAAAAATCCTACTCTAGTAACAAATTTAGAAAAAAGATTAGCTAGATTATCTGGTAAGGTAGCGGTTGTAAAAGTTGGCGCTAGTTCAGAGGTCGAGTTGAAAGAGAAAAAGGATAGAGTTGAAGATGCTATATGTGCTACAAAAGCTGCTATTAAAGAAGGTATAGTTCCTGGTGGTGGAATAGCTTTGTTAAATGCTTCTCAATATTTAAAAGCTAATTCAATTGGTGAAAAAATATTGTTTGAGGCTATTAAGTCACCTTACGAAACTATATTAGACAATGCGGGTATTAAATCTGAAGAGTCTAATAAAGCTGGAAAAGGTTTAAATGTGGTTACAGGAAAAACGGTTAGTATGGTTAAAGCCGGTATAGTTGACCCACTATTGGTAACTAAAAGTGCTTTAAAAAATGCAGCTTCTGTAGCTACAACTATATTATCAACTGATAGTGTAATCAATAACTTGAGAGCAAATGAAAGCAGTAGGTAAGTATATAGTTATAAAAGAAAAAACAGATAAAACGCAAAAAACGGAAGGTGGTTTACTACTATCAGATAAACAAAGAGAAGATATTAGATATCAAGAAGCCGAAGTTTTAGTTGTTGGAGATTCTGTAGAAGCTTTAAAAAAAGGAGATAAAATCTACTATGATAGACACGCTGGCTTTAACATAGAGATAGATAAAAAAATCTGGAAGATAATAAAAGAGCAAGATATAGTTATAGTTGTATGAGAAAACCAACAGCACAAGATATAAAAGAGCTGGGGTTATTTAAGCATTATAGAATAATTAGAAAATGGGCTTGCAAAAACAACAATTTAAACGATGCTGATTTAGAGTTGTTAGTTTATCTTGAATCTTTAGATTTATTTACAAAAGAAGATTTTAAAATCGGTACGTATTCTTATAGCTGGGACAATAGGCGCTGGAACAGATTGTTAAAAGAGGGTTGGATAGTAGTTTGGAGAAAACGAAACAGAACAACACAAAAATATCATATCTACAAAGTATCCCAAAAGTGCAAACAGCTAACTAGTCGTATGTACCGTATAATATTAGGCGATGAAGATATGCCAACTAGTAGAAATAATAAAATATTTAACAGAAGTAATTATACTGAAAAAGTTTTAAGTACTTCTATATTAAATGTTAATAAAGACAAAAAGAGATGATGGAAAATAATACAGTAAATACAGTAGATACTGTTGCTAATCAAGGAACTGTTAGCGCTGCTACAGGAACCACAGGTGGTACAAACCCTGCTAATGGGCAAGTAGTTACAGACAACACTGGTAGTAATTTAGGAGCTGCAGAAAGCTCACCAGGTAACACTAATGGAAAAAGTTTAGCAACTATATCAACAGGTGGTAATCTACAAAATACAGACCCAACTGTTGCTAATACTGCTGCTGCTGGTAGTACTGCTGTTGTCAATAATGCTGAAGCTGCAGTAGCTGCTGCTAATGCAGTTAGTAACGCCAATAATACTTACGCTTAAAAACTAAACCATGCCAGAATACGGAAAAAAGCAAATCCCAGCGGGTAAAAAGAAAAATTGTAATATGAATTATTACAAACCAATGGGTACAAGATCTATGGAGTCAGTTAGCACTAACATAAAAACAGATCTTAAGATAGAAAATATTGAGTACAAAGGTAACGCTGTGCTTAGAGCTAATAGAGGTTAAAATGGAAGACATTAGACTTTACATTTTAAACGCGTTGTCGTTTGGTGTAACTATGATGGACTGGCTTGAACCTGTTTTGAAAATAATGTTACTTGTTGTAACTATAGGTTATACTGCTCATAAATGGTGGGTAATGAAAAAATCTAAAGATGAGACAAATAAATAAGATCATTGTACATTGCTCTGCTACCAGGGAAGGTGAAAACTACACAGTAGATACAATACGTAGTTGGCACGTTGACGGTAGAGGTTGGAGCGACATAGGTTATCATTTCTACATAGACCTATATGGTGAGATACATAAAGGTAGAGATATAGCCAAAATCGGGGCTCACACGAAGGGTCAGAATAGAAACTCAATTGGTATTTGCTATTGCGGAGGCGTTGAGGTTGATGGTAAGACCCCGAAAGATACTAGATATGACTGTCAAAAAGATAGTTTGTTAGCAGTGCTAAGAACGCTCAAGGCAATGTACCCTGAAGCTGTAATACATTCACATAGGGACTTTGCTAATAAAGCATGCCCATCATTTGATGCTACTAAAGAATATGAAAATCTCTGAAGGAACAGAATTTAAAATAGACATTAAAACTATTGTAAGTATAATAGTTGTGACGTCGATGTTTGTAGGTAT
>Ga0098037_1001299_pt1 | contig 11580 bp, 16 predicted proteins | sample 5_EtaG_FD_75050 | JGI IMG/M metagenome (GOLD analysis project Ga0098037, IMG submission 75050) | Marine viral communities from the Subarctic Pacific Ocean - 5_ETSP_OMZ_AT15132 metaG | ecosystem: Environmental > Aquatic > Marine > Oceanic | place: Pacific Ocean | collected 2015-01-08 | reverse complement strand
TTTATTTGACTTTATCTTCTGTCAAAAGTTCGTCAATGGTAAGTTCTTTTGCAACCCTGTTATGCAGTTCAACAAAATATTCTGCGTCTACAAGAACCAGAGGTTTGTGTTTGTTTCTTTTAAGAACAACTACTGGTTCATAACTGTTTGAATTTTCATCAGCTTGTTTATAAGATTCCCAGATGTTTATTTTTTCTTGGTTCTTACATTCAATTGAATATGGAAACTTTTGTCTTGCAGACCTTGACATAATTAGGTCTTCACCACCAGCTCCCATAGAACGACTTTCTATATCTTCTTTATGTATTCTTAACTTATCAATTAATAAATCACGAAACCATTGTTGAAGTCTTCTACCTTTAGCCTTCGCAGATTGTGTTCTCATTCATCAAAATCCTCTAGTTCATCTTCTAGTTCTTCTTGTAGTTCTTCACCACAAAATGGACAATACATTTCTTTATAATATCTATCGTCCAATGAGTGTTTTATTCTAAATTCTGCTTCACAACTCTCGCAGACTATCAACTTCATTTTATTCTTCTTTTATGCATATGCAGTTTCCCACGAACCTGTTAATCCAGCAACTTCATATTCTGTAACTCTGTTCTCGAAAAAGTTAGTGTGGTCAGCACCATTCAGAATCCATTCTAGCCATGGTAGTGGATTGTTCTTAACTTTGAAATTAGTCTTCAATCCAAGTTGCAATAACCTTCTATCAGTTATGTACCTTATATAGGTCTTTACTTCTTCTTTACTTAAACCTTCTATATCACCCATCTCATATGCAAGTTCAATAAACTTATCTTCTAGTTTAACAATGTCTTTTGCCATTCCATATATTTCTTTTTTGAAATCATTGTCCACTAACTTTGGGTGTTCTGCAACAAAGGCTTTGAATAGTTTTGAGTTACCTTCAACGTGCATAGACTCATCTCTGATACTCCACTCAACAACTTTACCCATACCCTTCATCTTACCAACTCTTTGAAAGTTAAGTAACATAACAAATGAAGCAAACAATGCAACACCTTCATTAAATACAGACTTAGCCATTGCAAGTGCAAGACCTCTCTGTGTAGTGTTATCTGATTTCTGCATGAAGTCAATTTTGTCTGTCATCTCTTTGTATTCTAGAAACGCATGGTATTCTGAGTCTGGTAATCCTAGTGTATCATTTAATAACGCATAAGCTCTCTGATGTACACCTTCACGACTTGCAAATGAACCTAACATATTTCTTACTTCGTTGTTTTTAAACTTAGGAATAAACTGGTCATAATAGTTCTGACCTACTGCAACATCTGACTGTGTGAATAGTCTTAGAATGTTTGTGATATAATCTTTCTCTACTGGAGTTACTTTGTTTGTTTTCCAATCACTTACATCTTCACCCAAGTCAATCTCATCTTCTATCCAGTGTGCTTTCTCATGTCTTACTGTAAGGTCTACAGCCCAAGGATAATAGAATGGTTTGTATGTTTCAGATGCAACTGTAAGTCCACCACCACGAGCCCTTAATATCTTGTCTTGTACCTTAATAAGGTCTGCGTATCCACCAACTCTTTCGTTGTTCATGTATATCTGTGGAACAGAGTTTACACCAGTTCTACCAACACCCAATTGTTCTGTAACATTATTAATCCTTTGATAGAATGAAAGTCTTTGTTCTTCTTCGTCCATCAAATGTTCTGTGTATTCTATACTATGTTCTGCGAACCATTGTTTTGCTTGTAAACAGAATGGACAGTCTGTTTTGGTGTAAATTTGAATATCTATTGGCATATTATCTTCCTCTCTTTATCCTTGACAAGCTACACACTCGTCTTCTTCTTTTGCAATATCTGTTAAGTCAGTGAGTTTATTTAGTTCTATTTTTTCTGCAACATTTTCTGCACGATTTGATGTTTCAGTTCTTAAATAATATAGTCCTTTACACCCTGCTCCCCATGCTTTAAAGTGTACTTCGTGTAAATATCTCTTAGATGCACCAGCAGGAAAGAATACATTAAGAGATTGTCCTTGACAGAGGTATCTCTGTCTGTTTCCTGCCATCTCTACGATTACATTTTGATTTATTTCTATTGCTGTCTTAAATATATTCTTAGTTTCTTCTGATAAAAATTCTAGTTGTTGGACTGAACCACCGTTAGTTATGATTGAAGTCCATATCTCTGGTTTGTCCATATTAAGTTTTATGAGTTCTTCTTCCAGATATCTATTCTTAATTAGATGTGAACCAGCTCTTGTTCTATGTGTGTATGCGTTTGCTTTATGTGGTTCTATTGATGGTGAACAACTTACAATCATAGAACTATTTGCGTTAGGAGCAATCGCAAGTAGATGTGCGTTTCTTCTTCCAGTACCTTCCATATCTGGACACTCACCTCTTTCCTCTGCAAGTGTTATACTTTCTTCAACTGATTGGTCTTTTATCTGTTTGAATATTGTTTCGTTCACTCTCATTGCTTCAACTGATTCAAATGCAATTCTGTGTTGTTGTAGATAAGAATGAAAACCCATTGCACCTAATCCTAATGACCTTTCTTGTTGTGCAGAATATCTTGCACGACTTATCTCATCACCAGCATGGTCTATAAAGAACTGTAATACATTGTCTAAGTATCGTATCAAATCTTTAACTAAAGTTGTATCTTTCCACTCATCATACTTTTCTAGGTTCAATGAGGATAGACAACATACAGCTGTTCTGTCTTCACTTGTAGGTAAATGTATTTCGTTACATAGGTTAGAACCATTTATCTTTAAACCTTTGTCTTTCATAGTTTGTGGTAATGCGTGATTAGCAGTATCAATAAAATTAATATAAGGTTCACCAGTTCTAAATCTTGTTTCTAAAACTAACTCCCATAATTTTCTTGCAGTCATTGTTTCTCTTACACTTCTGTCATTTGGGTCTAGTAAGTTCCAGTCTGTACCTTTCTCCACAGCTGTCATAAACTCATCTGTAACATTTACTGCGTGATGAATGTTTAGACATTTTCTACCCACATCTCCAGTAGGTATTCTCATCTGTAAAAACTCTAGTATGTCTGGGTGTGATATATCCATGTAAGCTGCATAAGAACCTTTTCTTGTTTTACCTTGTCTGTATGCAATCATATCTGCATCTACTGTATGTAAGAATGGTATCGGGCCTGGTGCAATATCTGATACTGAACGAACTGAAGACCAATGTCCACCTACACCTCCACCCTTCACTGACAACCATCTTAACTCTGCTGAGTGGTCAATTAGACCCTCTAAACTGTCTGGTACATATGCAAGAAAACAAGAGATAGGTAATGCTTTAACCTTTTCTTTTGGTAATGGTGCGTTGGATAAAACTGGTGACGCAAACATAAACCAACCTTTACTTGCACCATCATATATCTTTTGTGCAAGTTTCTTATCACCGTATGAGTATGCATTAGCAGCTCTTGCAAATGCCATTTGAGGAGAAGTTTCATCTTCACGACAGTAGTATTCTGTTAATAATTTTTCTGATTGTTCTGAAAGAAGTTTATCCCTATCTTTATCAATTCTTACCCCTAGATATGTTTCAGTCATTTATTTTACTCCACTTTGCAAACTTAATTCTAGCATTCAATCCAGAATATGTGTGTTCGTCAATTATTGTTTTTATTTCTCTTCTTGTCTTACCTTTTATTATCATCTCATTTATATCTTTCTCTTTTACATAGTCTGGCCATAATACAACTGAATAATCTTCTTCTACATATTTTCTTATCTGTTTGACAATCTCCAAGTTTCTTGGTTCATTATCTGGTATTAACACTGCACCTTCGTGTGGTATTCTTAAATCGGATTGTGCAGTCGCAATACAATTCTCCACAAATAAACTGTCAAGTGGGCCTTCACACACATAGACAGTCTTCTTCCAGTCTACTCTTTCGAGTCCGTATATCTTATCTTTTTCTTGTATTTTAATCGTGATGTATTTTGGTTCTTCATCTCCGAAAGCTCTCCCTTGTAAAGCAAACATATTGTTATTTTCAAAGAATGGTATCACAAGTCTAGGGTGGTCTTTACTTAGACTTGGAAACTTATTCTCTATAATAGTATTAACCCACTGGTAAAACTTCGGTGCAAAATATAACAAGTAGTGGTATTGAGAGGGTATCTTTCTTTCAGTTATCCATTGTCTTACTGGGTGGTCTAACTTCAGTGATGATACTTTCTTAATACTCTTGAGTGACTTTGCTCCTTGACCAAAATACTTAGGTTGTTCATACTTAACTTGTACAGGTTTATCGTCTTTTCTGTACTTTTCAAATATATAGTCGTTACACAACTTAGGGTCTAAATGCATCAAAAAGTTCTTTAATGACGCACCTTTTCCACAGTTGTGACACTTATATATAAGATTGTTTTCTTTAGGAAAAAAGAACCCACGAGCCTTGGATTTGTTCTTCTGCGAATCACCACAATAAGGACATCTGAAGTTATAGAGGTTGTTCCCCTTCTTCTTAAATCCTTGTAATTGTGATGATGCTAGTAGTAGATATTTCTGTTCAATATACATTTAGTCATAATATAGTAAATTGTAAGGTTTGTCAAGTAAAATCCATCATTCTGTGTAGAATAAATCCTACAACTATTGAACTTCCAATGAGGACATGACGCCACTTCTCTAACACACCAACTCTCTTGTTTATATCTTTGTGCAACTTTTGAATTGCATCTGTATGTTCTTTGTGTTGTTGTGTTGCGATACTCATAATCTCTTTCGTGTTTGTTGTTATTCTTGAGTGCAGTTCTTTGATTTCGTTAGATAACTCTGTTCTTCTTGTTTCTATGAGTTCTTCAGCTGCAAAGACTGCTTCTTCTTGGTTTGCGAGTTTTTCCTCATGCACGGCTAGCATTCTGTTAATACAGTTTGATACCTCTGATATCTTACCGATTGCATCATCTAACCGTACATGAAGTTTCTCCATGTCGGAAACTTTACTTTTAAGTAGTGCTACTTCTGTTTCCAAATCTGCCATATTACCACTCTGCTTTAATTAGAGTGTATGCACCATAAATGACTGCACCGTAAGCTGCAATCTTTACAAATGGTGTAAAGAATAATGCAATGACACCCATTGCAATTAAGGCAATGCCGTCAAGACTTGTTCTTTCTTCTTTTCTGTCCATTACCCATTCTTTAGAGTTGTCGAATTTATCTTTAATCCATTCTCTCATGTTAATCTCCTTTTTCTAGTTTGTTTATTCTCTTCTCAAGTTCATCAATTTTCTTAGTAACAAATGGATACTTCTTTCTCCAAGCATCTTCTGGTTGTTCTAACCAAGTCCAACCCCAACGTAATACCAAGTAATCTAATATCATATCAAATTTAGAATATAACCATAGACCAATTCTTGTTGATTTAAAATATGTAGAGAATGCAAGACCAAACAATGACCCAACAAGAGCTGTGTAAATCCACAACCTGTTACTTGCCATCTCTTGTATCATCTCCCACATTATTTTAAACCTTTTAGTTTTTTACAATATTTGTTTATATCGTGGTCACGAATACCGTCAAAAAACTGAAACTTTTTTATTGCAGTCCAACGACCTCTCATCTTGTCTTTAAATCTTTGCCAAGAAGTCATTGACCTTATATTACCATAGTGATTAATGTATGTCAAGTTTCCATGATGACGATACCCCATAATCCATAGAGGTACTCTTGTAACCATATCATTATTATTTACATGACGGTAATGTGTTAATTCATCAATACCCCATACAAATAACTTACCACCTACTTTTGGTGAACCGTAAGTATACAGTGCTTTGATATTTCCTTTTGGTTCTCCTCTTAGTCTTGATGCACATATTGTAGCCATTGCACCACCTAGTGAGTGACCACATATATAAACATCTCTACCATCTGGTAATACTTTTTTTATGGATTCCCAAAGTTTATCTACTTCTCCTTTGAACCCAGCATGAACTTGTCCTACACTTCTTGACCTTTTCTTCCATGCCATCAAGTCTGCTTTGATATCTGAGAACTGTTTTGGTTCTGTTCCTCTAAACGCAATAATAATTGCATCTGAATTTTTTGCAATATGACACTGAGCACCTTCTGTATCATAAAAACTATATGTGTTGAATCCTATTTTTCCAAATTCTTTTTTTGCTGTTTGTTCGTTTTTATATGCAAGTCTTGAACACTCTGCAAAAAACCATGCACAAAAGTCTTGTTTATCAAGGTCATCATACTTTAATTTTTTAACACCGTCAAAGTATTCACTTTTTGACATCTTCTTTCTCCTGTGGTTTGTCTGTCACAGCCTTTTCATAATATATTACTATTTCTTTTTGTTGTTTTATATATCTGTATAATTCAGACATATTCAATGCAAGATTTTCATAGTCGTGTACACTTACCACATAGAATACAAAGTCATTATTTCTCTTCATAAACTTTTCTTTAAATTCGTCATAGTTCTCTTCAGTCACCACATAGAACTTAACATCAGTCATGTCTATAGGTTTTGGTTGAGGTTGCACTGGTATTACCTTCTGAACCTCTACTGTCTGAACAACTATCTCTTTCTCTGGTTTTCTTAAATAACCACAACTACTCAATAACAGGGTGAGCAGTAATAGACTCGATATTGTCAAATAATTTCTTCGTACCATCATTTATCCTTTTCTCTATTAATCCAGGCTTCTTTATACTTAATCTTGTAAGATTATGTTTGTGTAACTTCTTTCTTAAGTCATCACCGTATTCTTCAGCCTCATTTAGTTTAACTTGTAAGTCTTTATTCAGTGTTGCAAATTTCTCTTGACTTTCCTGTAGACTATTGATAGTCAACTGATTAGTCTTTGCAACAGTTTCTAACTTTGCATTATTCTGTTGTAGTGTTGCAATTCTTTGTTGTGTGTCGTGATAGTACGCATACGCACCATATACAACTCCACCAATTAAACCTACAACTATTATTAACATATACACTCTTAACATTATATCTCCTACTTATATTTTGCAGATTTCTTTTTTTCACCATCACTTCTTGCAATCAATCCTTTTGCTTTCAAGTGTGCGATATCTGTGAAACCAGCTTTACCTGCTTTATATCTCTTTAGTGCATCAGATGTTTCTGGTGCTTTCTCGTATCTTATAACTTTACTTGTTGTTTTAAAGTTAGGTTTTCTCATAATGGTTTTGTTCGTTACTTCAAACTCATTACCTTTCTTTTTAATTATAACAGGTAGATTTAAATTTGTTTCCATATCTTGTAATACAGCTTCAATGTCTGGACTACTTGATATACCTAAACCTTTATTTTTCTTTATCTTTTTAAATAACCTTTGTAACTCTGCAACCTTAATCTCTGGGTCATTTCTTGGGTCATTCAATCTATCTACGAAATGTCTTGTAAATTCTATATCTATCTTATATTTCTTTAGTAACCTATCTGCAAACTTTTCTAAACCAACTACATCTGATTGTGTAAATTTTTCTATAACAGATTCACCTGTAACTCTTGTTTGTCTATTTTTTCTAGATGCATCTTGTGTTCTTGCTCTATCAAGTTCTCTATCTCTTTTTACCTTACTTTGTTCTCTTTCTCTTTTATGTTTATCTCTAACTTTTTGAACTTGTGTTTCTTGTTCTCTCAGTCTTGGTTCTCTACGATTCTTAGATGGGTCTTCTATCTTTAAATTCTTTGGGTCATTGTTTAGTGGATTATTATCCTTGTGTCCTATATCTTTACCCTTGATATCTTTATCACCCATAAGTCTTCTAGCTTTGTTTCTTGAAGACCTTCTTGCAATCTGTTCAGGTCTACCCTGATAGTTTGCATATTCTTTCTTATAGTTTCTTTCTTCTTTTAGTGATTTCTCTCTCACCTTTGCAACATACTCCACTACCTCTGATGCTTTTTTAATTTCAACAGGAACTCCAGCAAACTCAAGATTTTTCTTATATGCTTCGTGGTCAAGTTGGTCTTTTTTAAATATTTTAGTTTCAAAATGGTCAGAAACTATAAAAACTCTTGTAATGTTTACATCATCTATTACAACTTCGTCCCAGTTTCTATTTGTTGATTTGCGTTTTAGATAACCAGTCAATACCTCTTGAACACCTTTTGCGTGTTTCTTTAATATTCTCTCTATACCATTTAGATAATCTTTGATTAACATCTGCATTCTTTTACCAGCTGTCTTTGCATCTTTGTTTCTTTCATCATATTTTTTATTTTCATAATCATTTCTGATACTCTTAAATACTTCAAAGTCTGAAAAATATGGAGAGTATCTAGGTTTTTTAACTCTTGATGGTAATGCATACTTCCTAATCATAGCTTGCAAAAGAACTGACATACTTTTATCCATACCTTTTACTTGTTCTTTATTAAATTCATCATGGAAAAATTTGTAAAAAATTAATCTTCTACCATCTCTTGTTGGTAATGACATTAAATCTTGAGCAGAAGCTGCAAGTGCATTTCCCTCCACCTCAGCAATAATACCACTACCACTTGCAACACCACCTTTAATATCTTTTGCAGTCATATTTGCAAATGCAGCTATTGACTTTTTACTATTTTGTATATCATATAAATTTTCAAAACCATCAGTGTCAGTTACATGAAAAAATGTTCCTCTAACTTGTTTTGGAAATATTCTTTTAAACAGTGTGCTAGATACAGGTATAAGCATATTATATAAATCATTTTTATCCCCATGTCTACTTCCTCTAAAAATAAGTTCTGATAATTTACCTTGATTAACAGGTTCAAAGTCTTCTTTCTGCATCTGTTTGGTTTTCTTCTTCATCTTTTCAATGTATGCACGATAGACTGCAGCCTCTGCTGTCTTACCCATCTCTTTTGCACGTTGTTCCATTGCAACTGCAGCTTGTATCTTGTGTGCGTGTTTCTTACCAGAACCTTCTATCTTCTTTACACTTGCTCTTGCAGTTTCAACATCTTTGAAACCCAATCCATGTATTGTTCCTCTTGGATTTTCATCTGTGTATAAATCAGAGTGTTTATCAGAACTAGCAGGTTGACCTTTCTTGCGTGGTATTCTTGGATTTTTCTTTTTTTGTGCTCGAAGATTTAAGTCTGCACTTGGAACATACTGACCCATACCAGGCCCAGAAGAATTACCTCCTATTGGGTGTGATGGATTAAGAGTTCCATACTCTTTGAAATAAGACCTGAAACTTTTCAATTTTTTCATTCATTGTCTACTTTACGAATTTCATTGCAAGTGCTTGTAGTTTCATTAAGTCTGCTTTTTTACCATTTGCAAGAGCTTCCATTTTTTTCTTATTGGTTGGATTAACTTTGTCATATACTTGTGCAATTGCAGACGCAGTAAAGGCGTCCATCTTTAATTTACCATCTTTCATTTTCAAATCTTTTGCACCCTTACTCTTAACAATACTTTTGATTACGTCCATATTGTTTTCTGCAAGGAATGACTCTCTACCAAATGCACTAACTTGTTCTTTTATTTTTTGAGAGAATGTCATTGGTTGTATATCTTCTACAACCTTTGCACTTTTGTAACCTATGAAGTTTCTGATATCAGCAACTTCTCTATTGATATCATAATCACCACCATCAATTATTAATTTTTTACCCATTTGTTTCATTGTAATATTAACTTTTCTTTTTTTATTAGTTAAATCTATCACATCTTTTTTTATCTTTTTAACATCATTTGGATTATTAAGTGTTATCTCTACCTTTTTCATTTCAGAAATCTGTCCTTCATTTATTTTAGATGCATTCTTTTTTCTCTCTTCTCTTCTTGCACGAGCAGCTTCTAATTTCTTTTGATGTTGTTTGTATGCTTTTGTTCTTGCATCTAAGAATGTTTTCTTTTTCTTTTTCATCATTGCATCAGGTGGCATTGCAACTTTACCAGAACCAGCATTATTAGTTGGTGCTTTTTCTTCTATAGGTTGTCCACTGTATGCGTCTACTTCTGTCCATTTAGTCATCTGTTATATCCTCCAAACTTACATAGATTTTTTCTTGGGTTTTAACATGAACAACAGGAAATATCTCAACACCCAAAACTGTATCTATTGGTGATTCATCTGCAAACGCAATGACCTTATCACCCTTTTTAGCAGTTAATTCTTCTTCTTCTTTATTTAGTATATCGTTCTTTAGAACATACTCACCTTTAGGTAATACCTCTCCAAACCCTATAACTTCTTCTGATATCTCTCTATCTAACTCTATATTGTTTTCTTTGAGATATTTCATAAACTCTTTCTCAAACATATCTGGGTCTTCAACGTGTTCTTTGAATGTATCTTTCAATAAGAATAATGCAGCTGCATATGTACCAACCTTTGTTCTTAAGCCTGGGACTTTACCAAATAATTTTTTAATATTAAATATAAGTTTATGGAGTATTGTGTATGAATTTTTAAGTTGAGATGTAGTGAGTTTTACAGCAGGTTCAGTAGATTTTGGTATTTTTATTCTATGCCCATCTGCATCTATAATACCATATTTAAAGGCATCTGTCTTTTCAAATGGTGTTGTAAGTAACTTTAAAAATCTATAAGTTACAAATAAATCTACAGCTCTACCCATTATAGTTCCTCCAAAACTTGTTGTACTTTAATGTCTTCTTTAACATCTTTAAGTTCATCTTCTCTAAGTATATTTAGGTATAATAAAAATGACTTGAGTGTAGACCAGTATTCTTTTTGTATCTTAAACAATAGTAGTGTTGCACAAGCTTCTGCACCGAATACATTGTTTAATACGATAAAATGGTTGAGAAGTAATCTTTCTTTGAGGATATCAGTTTCGTGATATTTTCTGAGAAGTCTTTTGATGTATTTGAACCGTTTCAAATCATCTTGAAATTCTTTTTCACCCTCACACTGAGGGTTATTATAATGTCTAATTGCGTACATCATAACATTATCACTCGTAATGTTCTCGTACATTGAGTTATGCTATCTTTGCAAAAACCCTACATGAATTATTCTTGGGGGACATCTCATAATTTATTTTAAGAGCTAATCCACCTTCGATAATGTGTGAGATACCATCATCATTAATAAATTCATCACTAGGGGTATTTTCATCTTTACCGAATCTTCCACCAAATCTTGACAAAGGTAAGTCAAATGAACCACTTGAACCTTCCATTGCTGGTATTTCACCAAAGGATAATCCAACTTTCATCAAACTTGTTCTTAAACGATTTAGTGCGTGTTCTGGTAGTAGATATTCCATATTACCTATAGAACCAAGATATGCGTTTAATCTTTTTAGAGTTTCTGGATTTGTTACATCACCAGTTGCGGCTCCAGTATCAGAGTCAATACCATGTGAATCATCAGGCCCAGCTCCTACACCCATTTTTTCTCTTAAATAACCTTTAAATGTTTTCATATCTACTTCCTTAATGTAAAAAGATAGTGGGAGTTTGACCCCCCACTATAGTGAACGACTAAATTAGTCAGTTGCAGTGATTTCAACGATACCGTCATCAGCAGATAACATAGTGTTTGCTAATGCAGCCCATTTTGTTCCACTCCAAATACAAGTGAATGAATCACCTAAAGATGC
>Ga0098037_1001297_pt1 | contig 11587 bp, 21 predicted proteins | sample 5_EtaG_FD_75050 | JGI IMG/M metagenome (GOLD analysis project Ga0098037, IMG submission 75050) | Marine viral communities from the Subarctic Pacific Ocean - 5_ETSP_OMZ_AT15132 metaG | ecosystem: Environmental > Aquatic > Marine > Oceanic | place: Pacific Ocean | collected 2015-01-08 | reverse complement strand
TTTTTTCTTTTTTTAAGTTATTAACAATAGCTTTGTAATACCGTATGTTTTCTTCATAGTCAACTCTTGATAACTTAATTGTTGTATGCGCTAAAAATTCTAATTCGTTTGATGTGCCTTCACCATATTTTGCATTTAAATTCATTCCAAACTTCCACTGTTCGCCTTGTTTAAACATATTACATTTTACGCACTGTACTTGACAATTTTGTTCATTCCATCTGGTACTGTGGTGTCTTCTACTTTGAAAATGGCCGCATTGTAGTTTTTTATAATGATTAATTTTACCACAAGTAAAACACTGTGCCACACCTTCTTCTGTTGCATTTCTTAGTCTAATGTATAAAGAAAACCACTTGTCAAGTTCTTTTTTTAATTTACTGACTGTTTTTTTCATATCCTAATTCTTCTCGCCATTTTTCTTGCATTATTCCTTTACGTTTATAATAAACCTTTCCTCTAAGATCTTTTTTTTCCTCTTGCAACTTTGCTCTCATTCTACGTATGGTCTCTGCATTTGTTACATTACTTTGAGAATATAATTTAAGAAAATCGTAAGCACTTGCAGTTTTAGGATCAAGACCTAAATACTCTAATTCTCTGAACCAATATGTTGCTATTAGTTTATTATCACTATCTTTTAAATGTGGTGATTTAATAAGTAGTTTTTCTATTTCTATTTTTGTTTTCATTCTAAAAGTTTTTGTGGTTCATAATATAATACTTGTTCTGGTTTTTTTCCTAATGTATGCACTTCATAATATGCATTGTCTATTGTTTTTTTATGTGCGTAAACCCATTTGTAAAAAGTCCTAATATTTAAAAATGGCTCGTCTTTACCAAATCTTACACCTATTTTAAATGCTTGTATTATTTGTTTGAATGTTAATCTATTAAACCTTTTTTCTGTAATTAAATCTTCTGAAAATATTTTAGATAATGCTGCAAGGGTTTTCGCATCTGTTTTATGTCCTATTTCTACAGATGTTTTTACCAATAGATCTAATACTTTATTTGATAACTCATTAATGTTTTCTTGTTTTAATAATTTCATAATAGTTTTTTTGCTTCTAAATAGGCACTTAATTGTGAATCAAGTTTAGATGTTTTGGGTTTTTCTTTAGATCTTCTCTCCCAAGTTCTGACTGCTGCTTTCCAATCTTTCATTTTATTTTTACCAATATACCAATTTTTAGACTCATAAAAATCATAAAATTCTGCTGCCTGTACACTACTATTTCTGTCAACACAATATAAAACTATTTCATCAATAGTTGGCTTTTTAAAACGCTTATTACTATATGTAATATTATTATTAGTTATGTTTACATTAGTATTATCTGTAAAAATATTTTTACTAGGGTTGTTTATCAAAGTTATATACCTTGTTAAAATTTCTTTACTACCCTCTTTATATATAACAGATCTTTTGATGTAGTTTCTATTTTCTAATAATTTAAGCCAATTTTGCACAGACACTCTACTAACTTCATATAGATTTGCAAAATACTTTGTAGAAGCGTTACACTTGCCATTCATATTGCAAAGTGATGTTATTTCTGCATATAATAATTTAGCATTTGGTGTAAGTTTTTTATCGTATCTGACTGTAGCAGGAATGACTGAATAATAATTCGGTTTATTCATTATATAATTTCTATTTCGTATTTATAATTTTTTAGTGCTAATTTAATATTTTTCATTTGATTTGAAAATTCAAAATAACTTGTTTTTATCTCAACCACTACCTTACCAGATTTAACTTGTATTATTGCCTCTTGTTTTTTATTTTCAGAAACACCGTTTGCAAGTAAATATTTTTTCATATGTGATTTAGTAATAAAAACTTCTTGTTCATCTTGTGTTTTTTTGTATGCTTTATAAACTTTATTAAACACATTACGATATTCCTCCCACGTATAGTTGTTTTGGTGTGTTCTTTCATAATGATATATTGATGTTCTATCTCTTTGCAAAACATCTGCAATAATATTATGATGTATTTCTTCTTCTTTTCTACCAATAACACTTGCAACCATTCTAGGTATTTGTAATGTATGCACTCTGCTTTTAAAGGCTAGTGATCCTTTTTGCAACCCCATTACATCTGTAGTGAGGTCGCAAATTTCTATAAAATTATCTTTTGCTGTCATAATTAAAAAGGTAAATCATTATTATTTTCTTCTTGATTTATAAAGGCTTTTTCTGTTTTATTAAGTTCTTGTGAAGCAAAGAAATAACCATCTATTTGATTGTACCACCTACCATTGTATTCTCTTGAATAAATATTGCATAATATAGATACTTTATCGCCTACATTTAACTTGTCAAGCTGATTAATTTTATCTTGACCAAAAGCATTAATACAAACATCTTTATTATATTCATTATTTGTTTCTACGATAAAAGATTGTTTTTTCCATTCTTTTCCGTTTTTGCTAGTACCTTGTTCTAGATCTAGTTTTTTAATTAGTTTTCCTGTAATTTCCATTTTTTATTTATTTATTTAATTAGTAAAAAAGATAGTGAAGTGGAATTAATAATGCCACAAAATATAACCGCTCAATTATAAAATTATAATTATTTAACCACTTCACCATCTGTATTAGTTTTGTTTAAATTCTTCTGCTTCATCTTCACCGAATACACCAAGTTCGTAAAAGCCAGTGAGTTTTAATACTGCTCTTGACAATGCTCTTTTTTCTGCCATCTCTAAAACATACCAAGTGTTAGTGTTACCGTCTTTAAATGTATTACCTTTTAATGCAGAGCCAAATGTTTCAATAGTAATATCACCTTTTTTTGCTATAGCTTTAACACCTGCAAAATTAGGTTCGCATTTTACAACTTCAAACCATATTGTGATATTTTCTATTGCTTGTATTTTTTCAATACCACTTCTTGTTATAATAATGTAATGTTGGTGTTTAAATACATCTTGCTTAGTGAGTTCATATTTGATGTATTTTTCTTTTAGTTTTTCTGTTTTCATATTTTTTTTTGAGTGTGTTAAAATAATAATTTAATTTAAAAATTTAATATTATACAAGGTTTATCTGCATCCATACCGCATTCTAAAGGTATAGTCATTGTATAATCTTCTAACTGATCCCAGTCTTGTATGTCTTGATATTGGTCGCAAGTGTAATTGACTTTAAATTCGTTAAGATCTTCATATTCCGTATATTCACAACACAAAGCGATAGGATCAAACTCTATCTGCTCACCTGTACTTTCTTCGTACTCTTCAAGATAATCAAATAGTGCTTTTCTTCCTTCATAACTAAAATTATTAGGTCTGTGTTCTTCAAACCATCTACTAAATTCGTAAAAATTTATTGTTGTTTTCATTTTTCTTTTATGTATTTAATTAGTTGTTCTTTTATATATTCAATATTTTCTGTATCAATCCATTCTAAAAAATTAAATGCATCAAAACAAATCGTAAAATCTTTTCCCCATTCATCTTTACCTCTTATATAAATTTCATTATCTACACATTGAAAAGTATTAATTTCGTGTAGTCTTTTATGTATTTCTTCTTCTTTTTCTTCATTATCTAATGCATATTCGGCATCTACTTCTTCTTTAGTAGGAAAAGATGTTTGTGCAAATATGCTGTTTAAAATAGGTTTTTCCATTAGTGTATGTTTATGATTAATAATTCTTTGTTGTTATCTAAATACATATTACCATATTTTTTTAGTCGATCTGCTATAACCAAATTGTCTTTTGCATTATACCAGGGTACAGTAGTGTCTGTTTCAACTGCAAATGTGTAACATTCGTCAATCATACAACCTTTTTCTTCTAATATAGTAATGTATTTGTCAATTTGTTCTTTAGTTCCATATAGTCGCATTTCTTGTGGTACTTCTACAATGTCAGTGTAGATAAGGTTACTGTAACCGTGTTGTTTTTGGTTAAGGTTATAAATACCATTTTTACAAAATACGTAGTCTTCACATATTATATCCATTGTTTTATGATTTTAAGTGTTAATAATAAAAGTGCTGAGGTTACTAAAGTTGTAATACATAAAATAGTAAATGTGTCATAATATTTTTTAGGTACAACTTTTATTGCATAGTCTTTAAAATAATTAATATATTTTCCGTTACCTTTATATTTAAAGAATTGGTTTAATTCTTCTGAATTAAGCACCTGTGATAATCTGGTACTTCTGTTAGTGACTTTGAATAGTGTTTTCATTATGTTTTTTGTTTAATTATGGTGTAAATATATACAATAATGTAATTATTAACAGAATTTTAAACAAAACTTTAAACAGAAGTTGTTAACAATTCAGGTTTTAATAAAGAATATGTAAATTAATTAAAGAGATATTAACAATACTAATACTATTATTAATATATAAAGTATATAAACGTTTTTAGGAGTGTTTTTCTCCATTATAAAGGCATTAAAAGATTTATAGGTAATGTACCATTGTTTAATACAACAGAACAACCAATCGCTTGTTTTTTAAAGTTTTTAGCGTAAGCTGCTGCATACGTGGTACAATCAACACCACAACCGACTTGCATACCAAAAATTTTATATCTTTTACCTACAAACCATTTGCAATAAGCCTCTGTGTGTGTGTGACCACAAACACTTGACATTAAATTATTTTTTGATTTAGTTTGAGCTTGTCCACCTTCTCCGTGTTCATATAAGACGTCATCATATACTATTGACTCAACCCAATTCCAACCAGGAGTACCTAAAACTTCGTTATATGTTTTTAGCCAAGCCTTTGGAATACCACCAGAAAAACTTTTTCTTGCAGCCATTCTATCGTGGTTTCCTATACAAACATCTGCATTTGGAAATGTATTATGCCAATTTTGCACTTTTTTAATTGTAAGATCTAACTCATAACCTGCTGACATTCCATCAGGATCAGGTTCGTGGTATGAAAATGCGTGATTATCTAAAATATCGCCAATAAAAATAACGTGGTTACAATTATAAGTTTTGTATTGTTCTTGACAAAATTCTAAATATCCATCAAGACAAAAAGGTTCGTGCAAGTCACCAACAACTAGGACATTCCTAGTGTCGGTTTCTCGCATTTTTTTTAGTGCCACTATTTCGTGTGGCTTCAATCTGTATCTATTATTTTGCTGATTTTCCAAAATCTGCTGCTGATTGACCAATTAACATAGCTAATAAAGACCACCATATTTTAGATACTGAGTCCTCGTCAACACCTAAGTAATTAGCAATCATAGGTATAACTATTGAAGAAATACCTAGCCATACCTTCTTTGAAGAAAGTAATTGTGTAATAATGTAATTTTTCATTTTATCTATTTTTAATTATTAAATTTATTTTCTCACCTCCCAAATATATAATTTCTTTCATAAGCAAATTCATAGCTAATCTAGAGTTACTAACAAAGTCCTGTTGACGTTTCAATCCAACTAATATACAACCTGATGTATCTTTAGGACTGTTACCTATATGAAACAATATATGACTTCTATTTGGTACTTCTTTCACTAACAAATGCAAATAATCTCTAGTTGCACTTTCTCTTGCTAATCTTAAACGCACAATATATTCACCGTCTGGAATACAAGATATACTTTTTTTGTTATCTATCCAAGGATTCTCTAACGTATCGCATAGTTCTTCACCATTAAGATATAATTTACCAATTGTAGATTTTTCAGTAAATGTATCTCTTATTATTAAAAGATTTATTCCGTTATCCAAATTATAAGTAGTATGATTTGTAGATTTTAACCCCTTTAACTTCTGATACAAATTCTCTACGCACTTTAACAACTTCTTTTTTTTTTGTGTACATAGGGTTGTTGCTATTTAATTTTCTTTTTTTCATATTTTTCTTTTTCGTACATAACAAATTTATACACCGTAAAACCTATTGCTAAAATTAACGAAACAAATGTTAATATTTCGTTGCATTCAGTTATGCTAAAACCTATTGCTGAACCATTAGCGAGTGTTACTTGTGCTGTGTCTTTTAGATCTGTCATTTTTATTTTGTATTGGCTTTGTGTCCAAATAGGACTTTAGCTTAGTTATATTTATAATTTTTGGTTTGTAGTGTTTTTTCATTATGTTAAATCAGGTGTCAAAAAATTTCTTAGTGTTAATTTAGTTCCTTGATCGTTAGGTCTTTCAAGGTTCATTCCCGCATAGTACGCATTTTTATCAGGATTGACGTCAGCACCACTGTTCGTAGAGTATTCAGGAAAGCTGCTTATATTGTTTGTTATGTACTCTATTAGCCTTTCTGTATAGTATTCTGCTGTACTTCTAACTTCTTCACGCAAATGTTGTGCCTCTTCTGTACTAAGTGCAGAACCTGTTTCTGATGTCTTAGAATATATATTGCCATTTTCTATTTTAAAACGTAAAAACGGAATAGCGTGGTAAAATGCCCAATTTGGTAGCATATCCCCTATATAATCGTCTAATAAAGTCTTGTAGGCTTCATTACCTACATTACCTATTGTACCTGCTGTAATTAAATCTTTTAACTTTTGGTTTAAGTCTGTACCTAATTTAGTTTCTACATACAATTTTTGTGCTTGTCTAACGTAAGGTAATAATAAATCTACGTCAACATTTAAGTTTATTGCTGTACTGTCTTTTAGTTTCGCTTCTGATACAAATAATACGTATGCCATTATTTTACATTTTTATATTTAGCAATTAATTCAGGGTTAACAAAGCCGTGGTCTGGCATATCGTGTGGAGCTACTGATACTTCTTTTGCATTTCTGGGTAAACTTACACCCCTGCTTCTTGCTTCAGTTGATGAAATTATTTTATCTGAATTTTTAGGTCTGTTTCCTTCTTGTACTAGTATGATTCTGAACCATTTATGCTTGCATAGTGCACCGCCTTTCCATTTCCAAATTGAGTAAGTGTTAGCTCCACCCTTACCCCAACCTGGATTGACTTGCCTTCTGCCCATAGCAATAATATCTTCTTTACGATATATTTTGTTTGCATTAGTCATTTTTCTACAAAAATCTCTTTCTCCTTTTTTGCTACCTGCATATCTGTATCTTACTCTATAAATATCATCTTTATATTTTTCTTGCTTAGTAGTTTGATCTTGTCCTGATTTTCTGTTAGGGTATGCAGAACCTGTACTTGCAAATTCGTAATAATCAGAATTAAGTTCAGATTCAAAATTAAAATCTTCTGCTTCTTTTTCAGCGTCTTCTTCACTTATTATTACCCAACCTTTAGGCATATCCTCTCCAAATTCTGCTATACAACTTTCTAGTTCTGTTTTTTCTGATAATTCTTTTTTTGCCTTTACTGGTACACAATTAGGTACTTTTCGACCGTTTTTTGTTTTCATTCCTATTGCCTCATAACCAGGCTGACAAGGGTTAGGTGTAATAAATTCTTCTTTACAATTACAATTATTTAAATTAGTGATTTGTTCGTGGTTTTCACAAGGCATAAAATAAGTTTTACCGTCTTGCGTGTGTTCGTGTGAACCCTTACAACCCATTTTTTCCGCTTCTTTTTCTGCCTCTTCTTTTGTTTCAAATAAAGGCAATTCAACACCATCTGTTATCATACTACCAACTTTTGCAAAATCTTCTCGTACTTCTATATCTAAAGGTTCAAGACCTAATTCCTCTCTTATTTCTGATTCTGTCATTACACCTTTTAAATCTTCTGATGTAAATTCTAATGTAATAGGTTTTAATTGTACAAAGTTAACAGGCATATCAATTTGATTAACCTTAAATATTTTTCTTAATACTTTAACAATATGGTCTTGATATGGTTTTACAACAGTATTTAAATAAAAATTACCTGCGGCATTCAATTCGTCTACATTAGAACCTAAACCTGTATCATTTTTAATACCCATAAGCATAGGGCTGGTTACACGATGACCAGTCAAAATATTTTGAACAAGTAGTTCTTGCAATGCTAAATATTGTTTATCTAAGTCTGCTGTATTAAGTGGTGTTACTTCTGGTGACCTATTTCTATCATCTGAAAAGCTCAAAATAAATTTACCTGCATTACTAGCTGATGTAAATTTTTCTTGTAAAGATCGCTCTATTTGTAAACGTTCTTCTTGTGTAGGCACTCCATTATTGAAGGCAAACATATAACTGCCTGAAAAAGAATTGTTGATATTATTTAAATGAAATTCTGCTACTCTTTGGTCTATTAGCGCCCAGTTATTTGCTGCTGTATAATCTGGGGTATGATAAACGTTCATATTAGGGCTGTACAAACCTGAGTATAATATTTGATTTGCTTGTGTTCTGTTAGTCATACTGAAAGCATCTACACGTTGTGGCTTGTGTTTTCTTGTATTACCCCAGTCAGTAGAAATATAGTATGCTTCAACACGACCCATTGCATTAGGTCTCGCTGCCCTTATCTTTTCAACTGGTATGTGATATATTTCTGCGATTTGTGTTCTGTCTTTTGACCATACAATATTAAGTGCAAATGCACCCTGTAGCTTAAAATCAAATGCTATTTTTTTTATGACTTCGTGTAAACTTTCATTATGGTTTGCCCTATCCATAAAGTGTTTCATTTTTATTACCGCTTCTTCGCTTCTATCTTCTTCATCTTCAATTACAAGATTTTCGCCTGAAATCATTTCACTTGTAGCATTAATAATTGCCGCTTGTGTTGAGCTGTTATAATATAAGTCTATAAGAAATTGTGGATATAAATTTGCCCAGTTTTCAGTTCCATAAGTGATCCAGTCACGACCGTGTTGTTCTGCAACTACTGGTGCAATTTCAGTTCCTAAATTTATACTTAAAATATTGTCTTTCATAGTTAGTCTTCTTCATTAAACCAACCGTTTGCAATATCATCTACTATTGCAAAAAGTTCTGTATTATTGTATATAGTTTTACCTTCTAAAAAAGAAGGTGCGTCACCAACAAAAGAAACAATAAATTTTGATTTATCCAAATTATGTCTAGCTGTTTCTGCTGACGTTGTGTATAATAAGCTAAAATCCATATTAGCCAATTCTCTACTTTCTATTATAACGTATTTTCTCATATTATTGTGGTGTTGATGTACTCCAAGTTGGTGTATTAAATATGTCACCTGTCTTACCGTTTCCTGAGCTATCTAAAGCCTTTGCACCTGAACCCTCATTAAATTTCCAATAACCCTTTAAGCCTGTTTGCCCTGTTAGATCTATTACCCTGTTTTTAGCTTCTGATCCATATACTGCTGATGTGGTTACATTTCTTTCAAAGATACCAAATTCGGCAACTAAACCTTTATAGAAATTTGCTCCTGCTGTATTTTGGCCAACATCAAATAAAGACGGTGTTCCTGCAAAAGTTCCTAATGCGGTTGTTTGTGTTGCTTTACTAACACCATCAAGAAATATCTCTAATTTATTTGTGCTTGTTTTCCAAGTTGCTAAAAGATGATGCCAGTCACCGTCACCCTCTAAAGCTGATCCGTCAAACACAACAGTTCTTGTCGTTCCTGCTGCTTTGTATGCAAAACGTATTTCACCTGATGCGTTATGGTAAAATAATTGTATTAAATTATTTGAGTCTGCCTGTATTCTAAAAATAAAACCAGATGCTGACATAGAACTTAATCTTGTCCATACTGAAACACTGCCCTCAGCAGCGTTAAAATCTTCTGCAGCACTATCAAATGTAATATATTCAGTACCTGTTAACTCTATTGTATAAGAGTTTGTAAGCGATATATCGTTACTGCTTAAACTTTTTCCTAATTTAAGTGCTAACATATTTTATGTAGTTACTCCTTCGTGATAACCTATTCCAATTCCAGATGTTAATGTAATTGCGGTAACATTCATAAACAGAGTCGTGCCTGCAGGTAATGTTGTTTGTAAAGCACTTTCACCTGTTGCGTCTGCAACTGTTATTGATGCAACTACTGATGTAACAGGAAAATATACTGCATAAAAATCTTTACTTGTTTGTGCTGCTGTTGTAAATACAACTGTACTTCCGTTTTTACCTAATTGTTCTGTTAATAATTGTTGTACGTTTTCTATTGCCATTTTTTAATTTTTTATTGTCCGTAATATATATAATTTGATCCTGATGGTTCAGGGTGTTGTGTGTATTGTACTTGTTGCGTTCCTGATTTTTCTGCTACATACATTTTACCTATTGCTACTAACCCTTGTACAATACCGTGTGTGGGTGCAACTGGCAGTACATCTGTTTCAGTTACTGGTGCATTACCTGCACTTATTGCTACTGCACCTGTCCAGCTAACCTCGTACGCTTCATATTTATAATATCCTGCAGGTATTAGTTTAGTAGCACCAGTATATACGTCTTGTGTAGTGTTATAGTCAAATGTCATTTTAGTATATCGTTCACTTATAAAATGTGTTGTTGAATAAACATATTGTACTGAACCATCTAAATCATTTGTAAATTTCATAAGGTGTCTAATCTTGTCAGAACCTACACTTGTGTTGATTCTGTTAGCTTCTGTATTTATATAAACGTTAAATGAAGATTCTGTTACTGCTTGTATCATAACATATAATAGAAATAGTTTGTTTTTATTTGCTTAGTTCCTTTAAAAGAAAAAGGTGGCATAACGCCACCCTAATCAAGAAATATGAAAACACTTCTTTTATGTTGATACTACAAACGGTGTTCCTTTGTTAGTAAATCCAGAATTATCAAATATTGCTGTTGTGTAGTCTTCTAAAAATGCCATCGGTCTTGCCTCCATTCCTGAGAATGTAAGAGTGTAACCGTTTCTATCTCCAAATGCTGCCCCTGTATCTGCTGAACCTGCATTAAGATCTAACCCATTTTCAAATCCTACTGCTAATATTGCATCGTGTCCACTAGCTAATTTTTGATTTAATTCTACTAATATTCTAACCTTCGTTTGTCCAAGTAATTTAATTTGGTTTTGATCCTCTTTAGTTAATTTGTTTAAAAATATATTAACTGTTGGTGTGTAAAATATAGTTCCGTTTTCTGTTGAACCAGTAATTGCATCAGATACAGACGCCACACCTAAAGGCATAACATATTTATAGATACTTTTACTATTCCAGTCAATTTGCGAAATTTCTTGTGGGTTAGAGCCATCATAGCTCCAGTCTGTATTTCCTAAATCTGAGTAAACAGAAAAATACACATTCTTAACACCACCTGCTATTCTATTACATTCAAGACCTCTACCTTTTGTTAATGCTGTACACGCCATAGTTTTTTTTTGTTTTAAAGGTTAAGAGAGCAAGGGTTTTTACACCCCTGCTGTCATTTAAATTTATGATTGTCTTACAATGTCTGCACCTACTCCTGTTTGAACCCCTGCTGAATATCTAGCAACTAATCTCATATTGTCAGAACCATCAAGCTGACCCATATCTAATAATTGAATTCTAGTGTGGTCTGAAACAAGGTCAGTACCAAAGAACATATTTGACTTTTCTGCTGCAATTAGCTGATTGTCTGCCATTCCTGGGCAAACTGCAATTTTGTACCCTTCAAATACAGGCTCATAATCACCATTCATATTGTAAGCATTAACATATCCTAATGTAGATACTGCTGATACATAGAAAGCGTAAGT
>Ga0098037_1001295_pt1 | contig 11590 bp, 23 predicted proteins | sample 5_EtaG_FD_75050 | JGI IMG/M metagenome (GOLD analysis project Ga0098037, IMG submission 75050) | Marine viral communities from the Subarctic Pacific Ocean - 5_ETSP_OMZ_AT15132 metaG | ecosystem: Environmental > Aquatic > Marine > Oceanic | place: Pacific Ocean | collected 2015-01-08 | reverse complement strand
TCATGGAAATTGCAATCATCGCAGATTGGCTTAGTTACATTAGGTTTACTGCAAGATTTACATTTAATTAACTTTATCATCATTTTTCTCCTTTTAATACCCATAGCCACAAGACTTGTTGTAGTTTTTTACAAGCAACTTACAGCCTTGTAATGTTCTGTGTGCGATAACCCTCTTGAGCAACTTTGCTCGCTATCTATGTGGTCAGCAACTTAATCACTATACTTAAAGTATTTTAAGTTACTTATGCTTGTGGCTCTCTATGGGTAATTTTAGGGGGTTCAGGAATCGGTAGTGTAGATTCGTTCATAAAGTCCCCATGCTTTCAGACCATGATGGGGTAGATTCACCAACCTTATGAGGCAAACCCCCTTAATTCTATATATTTTTTATCTCTTCAAGCGTTTTCTTTGCAATGGAATGTGTATCTGAATAATCAGATATGTTGGTTAAACCTTGAATTGCTAAGTCTAACTTTTTCTCCAAGACATCAACTCTTTGCGATAAACGTCTATTTTCATTAGATAGTTCTTCTAACATATTGTTTTTTCTCCATAATTCTAATATGGCTTCTTTTACTTGAGATTCAAGTGTTGGCATCTTCTTTAAACGCTCCCTCCATAATGCTTTTTATATCCTGTGGAGATGCGTGGTCTTCTCTCATACGCATTTCTGCTTCACGCTTTCTTCTCTGGTAACGCTCCTCATCATCTGCGACCCTTTTATTAGATGTGGCAGTAGTAACATTGGTTGGATTTTGCATCGCTCTTGAAAGCCAATTATTGACAAACTTTTTAAAATCTTTTTTAGCATTATTAGGGCTGGATATAAGCCAAGCCTTTGCTTTTGCAAGCTCAGACTTTACATTAATGTTAGGATATGCCTCTTTCCATACATCCATTATAGTAGAGTCAATTGCTTCAAAGAACCTTTCAACCCTTTGGGTATATGGTAATGGCATTTTACCAGATATTTTAACTTGCTCTGGATATAAATATTCAAATACTTTTTTTGCATCTGCCCAACGCTCTTTTCCATTTACTCTAACATACAATTCTACCATTTATTCCCCTTTAGTAAAGTTTACCACAAACTTGCACTTCTTTTTTTTTGTATCTTTTTATTGTAATCATTTAAACACTTTTTACACCAAGTTTTATTATTCTTGCGATAGTCTTCCAGAGGCTTGTCTTTATTGCATTTATTGCAAATCAAGCCTTTTTCTGTAACCCTCTTTTTATAAATCTGTGTAGTTGTAATTGAACGACCACTTTTACCTTTATCTAACATAACACTTCCTTATAAAAAAGGGGCAAATTAATGCCCCAATTTATAATTACCAGATTTAGAATGGTAAGTCGTCATCTACTAATGACTCTTCTACAGGTGTACTTACCTGTCCGTTATTAAAAACAAACTCTTTACCATTACCTACAAAGTTTTTAGGTGTTTTTGCTTCACGCTCCTCTTTGCTTTGAGATTCAAAAACATAGTGAGTGTCACCATATTGGCTTTCACCATCCATATTCTCTGCTATAGTTAGATTTGCATAAGTTCCTTTTTCACCTTTATAGAACTTTGATTTGTCGAGTTTAGTTACATCAACTTTTATATTGATTATTTTACCCATTCTGATATTCCTTTACTTGTCTGTTTAGTTTATTTATGTATTTACTTGCTTCTTCTGAAGTTAGTCCTTCAAAACTTATAGGGCTTTTAGTGTTAGCCTGTAATTCAAGCTGCATTATAAGACTGCGTTGTTTTTCAGAAGAAGGTTTATCTTGCTTCTCTACTGGCTTTTCAAATGCATCTGCTTCAACCTCAGAGTATATCTGATATTCATACGCATTTATAAGTTTTAAGGTTAGCCTATCTTTTAATCGCTTTTCAGCCATAGCATTCATGTAAGGCATCTTACAATTAGTAGGATTGGCTTCACCATTAGACCATTCAGTCCTATCCCCAAGCGTAGCAGAGCCATACAATGTAACATTGGGTGGTATAGTACAACTTAGTTCTGGATTAGGCATATCAAATATAATCCCTTCCTTATAAGCAATACGCTCACAGGCATCATGGGTTAATATCCACATAGACCTGTTCCCACGTTTCATCTCCCAGAAATCATCTTTAGTAAGATTGTATTTCTCTTTTATCTCTTTTAGTCTATCTACATTAGACATTGTAAATCTCCTCTGCTTTACATCCAAGTTCTTTACATAGTTTGGCTATATAAATACCACTTGGTTGTCTATGATTGTTAATCCAGTAAGAAAAAGCAGTATCTGACACCCCTACAAGTTTTGCAAGAAAACTATGTTTTACTCCTTTTTTACCGACTATTTCTTTTAAGTTATTTTCCATAATTACTCCATGTTTTTAGAATGTAGTCTATCGCTTCTGCCCCTATATAGATTAAGCATAAAAATGCAAACCATGATATAAACAGAACTGCTACATAAGCTAATATATTGTTAATCATCTTCATTTTCTGTTGTTAAATTTATAAACACTATTTAAAATTATCAAGCAAAATTATAAGAAGGGGGAAATTTTCCCCCTAATTATAAAAACCTCATTATTTTGTCTTAACATTAAGAACCAGCTGTTCTTCAGGTAATGCCCTATGATTATAAATATCATGTAGCATTTGAATATGACCTATTTGCCTATCTCCAGAGTCATAAATTCTGCCCTTATATCTTTTTACTTGTTTTATCATATGTGCAGTATTATATCCCTTTCTTGCAACGCATTTCGACAAGGCTCTTAAAAAGTTTGTCTTATAGGAAAAATCCATATATTCATTAAGGTCTGTTGCGTGTCTGATTGTTTTATTGCCCAAATCCAGAGTTGTAATTCTCCATTCACCAGATTCAAACATACTTTTTCTTACAGAACACGCTAAATCACAACTATATATTTCATATAATGCAGGTATTGCAAACTCGGTTTCTTCCCATACATCATTTAATTTAATATAGTCTGGTGATTTATGATAAACAACTCCATTGTTTAGATAGTCTTCTGGTTTCCATTTCTTTGGAGTAACATTAAGCCAAATCATCAACTCATTCTCTGTCATGCCTGTTGACTTAATATCCACAATGTTAGCAGTAATAGAAAAATGGTTCTCACGAGCCACTTTTATTCTATGGTTACCATCAATCGCCAAATATTTAGTCCCACTTTTTATCAACGTGGGTGATGTTAACACACCATTTCTTGTCATAGAATCTCTTAAGTCCTTTAATCCAGATGGAACAAATCTTCTGTTCCAATCTGGAGTAATTATATTTGAATAGTCATGGATGACCATAATGCTTTTAACATGATTGTTATCACAGGGTGTTTTTAACTTTATTATCTCGTTTTTCATTCGTACTCCTTTTTTGTGTAATATTTGTTCAGACAATCCAAACAAACTTCTATTGTACCTCGTTTCATTCGAGGATATTTAACTTCATAGTGACTCTCATTATCGCAATCATTACATTGTCCATATTGCCAAGTCCAGAGAATCCTAATTTTGATTTTTAGTGGCTCATACATTTATATTAAGTCATTACTTCTTCTGTATGGATCAGAGTGTTCCATGTCTAAATATATCTCATTTAATATAAATCGACGTTCTCTCTCTGTTCCAGACTCCAAATCTTTATACAGACCTTCAGCATCTTCATCATAGTAAGTGCAGTATCTATATTCATTATAATATATAGTAATCTCTTTTTTACTATCATTGTATTCCCAATATGGATAATTCATTTTATTTCTCCTTTTTTATAATTTCTGTAATATCAGGTATATCTTCAAAATCCGAATAATCTAATTCTGCTTCATCTATGGCACAATCTGATGCCTTATAAAAGCTTTTAAATCCACCCACTTTATACCCATCTGGTATTTGTTCTTTAAATGTTTTATTTTTTATTTTTATATTATTGTGAACAAGTTCTGAATTTACACCCTCTTCTGAATTATTTAGGCACTTTTGGCATATATTCTTTTTTACATGTGTAGACTTACTTCCAACGCTTTGTTTATATGATGGAAACTCATTATCATTTTTATTTTCTTTGCAAGAGCGACATGTCTTCATTTTACTTTACCTTTCATAAGCGTGTAATTAGGGTTTAATCTTAAATATAATCTGTCAATTATAATTCCTACCAACATAAATAAAAACGTGGCTAAAAATGGATTTAAAACGATGAAACTATTAAGCCAAGTTATAATGTCGTATATAATCATTTGCTTTCCTTTGGGAATAGGTCATTAACTATATCGTCAATTTGTTTTATTGGATCATCATTATCCCAGACATCCATAATAGATTCACCAGTAGAATCATCTATGTAAAATGTCTTATTGTTAATCTCTATATAAACACAATCCTTAGTTCTAATATCTATTTTCATGCTATTCTTCTCCTAATGTAAAGCCTAAATGCTTTATTGCTTGTTCAACTTCTTCTGGTAGTTCGTACACACCATTATAATCCACGAGTTCCCAATCATAAAACCATATCCCTCCACCTTCACCATAATCATCATGCTCAAAGTATCCTCTATGCTTTTTATCGCCATCTTCACATATATACGTAACCCACTTACCTATTCTATGAATGCTGTCATATTCATTCATTTATCTTCTCCTGTTAGTGCCTGTTGGAACATCTCTAAACATTCTATCCAACCTTCGTGCCTACCCTCATCAATATCATCTCCTGTGCAGTAGGTATCGTCTTGTTGAATATTTTTTTGTTCTATCAAAAGGTCGTGTACTTGCATCATTAATTTGTTGCGTACATCTGATACACCATCTGCATAGCCTTGTTTATAATCAGCATTCATTTTATAATTCCTCCTTTATTGTATTTACGTCATCCATTAGGCTTTGAGTAGTGGACATAACCTCATCCAATATTGTAGCCTGTGCTTTTTGTTCTTTTTGTAACTCTCGCAAGAGTTCTTCATTTTGTGTTAATATGTTTAGTATTACGTTATCCATTATTTACTCCAATTATAAGATTTACGATTTGACTTTAATTCCAGAACAGAATTGCAGTTTATAGTACGGAATCCGTTGTTCATCTCGAATACAACCATGTTACCTACAGATGATGGGTTATACTTTAATCCCTTACCCTTAACACCTTTAGATACGCCTTTACGAAATACCATCTTACGTACTGAACCATCTTTTTTTACAAACCTAACAGAACATATACGACCTCTGGATTGGTTTATAACGTCTATTACTTTTTCTACTTTATTCATTACACTAACTCCTTTTATGTATATTTCTTCTAACACTTGTTATCCTTTTTATTGCGGACAGAGGGGGAGTTGAACCCCCAATTCTTAAACCATTTTTCCCATTATAAAGAGGGGAAGCAAGGCTCTATTTTTACGCCTCCTCTTGAAAGTGAGTGTTCTTATGAGTACTTTATCAAGTCATCACATTGCCATAGATTTACTTTTCACCTTGCATCTGCCCAAATTTTCAAAAATCATATACCAATCATTTCAATTGATGTGATAACTTATTAACTATTGTTTACCTAAGTCAAGTATTATTTTCACTTTTGTTAAAGTTTTTTTAATCTATAGAGGAGAGAAATATATTTCTTGGTGGTTAATTTTAATCTGGTGTATATTTTCAACCCTTATTCGTTTGGGTACTACGCTTTTGGGGATAAGGGATAATAAAATAGGCTACCAAAAGACGATACAAAGCCTATGACCTATACCGAAGGGAGTAACGGGTGTATAGCCAGAATTACTTGGTAATGAACTCTCCGACTATAGATTGTAATTAATACTATAGTTATCCTAAAGCCATCAATTCAACGATGAGGGTAAAGATTGAGGTGTTCCCGTCTTTTGTAGACGTAGGGATACCTCTATCCTTTTCACCATAATTAACTCAAAGGGTAAAGTGTTTTTAAAAGTATAAAGGGAAATTATAATTCAAAATTATAAGTAAAAAATATAATTATAAAAACATGTTCAAAATTATAGGCATAAATTATAATTTTAAGAAGTTCCAGAAAAATAGCCTCACTTTTCGGTGAAAACCGACTGAAAAATTCCAGATAAAAAACACGTCAAAAAACACTTAGTTGTATTATGCAACTATAGGTATTGAAATCATGTGATGTAATTGTAACTATTTTGTGATTTACATTGTATAAAATACCCTTTAAATCTGTAAAAATAGCCTAAATTTACATTAATTTACAAGTTAACACCACCACCACCAGAAAAACAAATTATTTAATTTATTTAAACATTGTTTATCTTTTATCTTGTTTTATATTTGTTAATATGTTTATTTTTTGTTATTGATTTAATTAACAATAATTTAACAGAGGATAAAATGAGATACAATCAACTACTTTCAATCAATGCAGACACAAAAACAAGTAAGGGTAAAAAATACGGATATCTAACGGGGATCTTATATTTAGCCCCTCACAAAATATCTGGTCGTAATTTTTGTCCCAATGCTTCAAAAGGATGTGCGGAAGCATGTTTATATAGTGCGGGGCGGGGAAAATTTACCAATGTACAACAAGCACGGATTAACAAATCACGTTATTTTATAGAGCATAAACAGGAATTTATGGCTAATTTAATCAATTCAATTGAAAAGTTAATAAGAAAAGCGGATCGAGAAAATTTAATTCCTGTAGTACGTTTAAATGGTACATCCGATATAGCATGGGAAAATATCAAGATTAATAATTATGGCTATAATCAAAGCATATTTGAACTATTTCCAGCCGTTCAATTTTATGACTATACAAAGAGTTATAAAAGGATGATAAATACAGATATTAAAAACTATCATTTAACTTTCAGCCGTTCCGAATCTAATGATTATGAGATAAGGATTTTAAATCATTATGAGCCTAATGTTAATATTGCAATTGTATTTGATAAATTGCCGTCTACTTATTTAGGACGTAAAGTAATAAACGGGGATTTATCCGACCTACGTTCTAAGGATGATAAAAATGTTATTGTGGGATTAATTGCTAAGGGTGACGCTAAAAAAGATTTTAGTAACTTTGTAGTAAGGGGCGTTTAATATGGATCTATTTATTCATAATATATTTGTTTTAATTTGTGCTATTGTGGCTGTAATACCATTAACAATAGAGTTAATACTTAATAATAAAAAAGGCGGTACAGATTAACCTATAATAAAACATACATAACAGAACACCATAAAAGAAGAGTCTATTTATTTAGGCTCTTTTTTTATATCCAATACAATACCACCACAATAAAACAATCTAATTAAATAAGACTATTTTAAAACGTTTTAAACGTATTGTATTATCCAATGTAACTAATGTTATTTAATGTTATTTAGAAATATATATAAAAAGTTTAAATATAGGGCTAATGCGCCCCTTATAATCTTCAAAACATCTACTAAATTAGATATATTCTGTAAGGCTCACAGATAGCCCTTAAAAGGCGTAAAAATCATCAGGGTATACCATAACACCAGAGAACAAAAGATAACGCCTAATTTAGCCATTTAAAGCGTTCGTTTATTTAATCAATTCAAATATATATAAATTTCATGTGACGTACTGGAGCAATTTTTGTGATGTGGTCAACCAGTTTACCCCTAAATTTTACCCTAATTATTAGGCAATTTTTATGCACGTTTTGAACGATATTTCAGACCCCCCATTAGGGGGATAAAGGCGTTTTGGTGTCGTGGGCTACTGTTCCTCAAAAAATGTAAAACTTAACTACCAAGAAAAAAATCAAAAGAACTACGAAGTTATCTACCATAGTAGTTAAATTACAGATATGGTAGTTAGGAGTTATTATGACTAAATTAATAGAGAACCCACGTAAGGCACATGCTGCTGAGATATATGCATTGAATCCTGATATTACTGCACAAGAAGTAGCAGACCAATTACAGATGAATGTACGTACTGTGGTGAGTTGGAAGAAAGACCCTAATTTTATAGATGCTATATATGAGAGGTATATGGTTGAGTTTGGTGGGGAACTTCCTGCTGTGCTTAATGCTATGGTAAGAGAAGCTAAGTCTGGTAATGTACAGGCAGGTAGATTGGTATTAGAGCATAGTGGTAAATTAGTTAAGAATGTTAATGTAACTGTAGATTCGCCTTTTGAAAAATTTATGAAGAAGATAGAGGTTGCTGATGTTGTTGATGGTGAGATTGAAGATGTGGTAGTTAATGAAATCATAAATGAGATTCCAGAAGAAATGGTAGATATAACTACCTTACCTGAACGTAATACTGAAAGTCAGAAGATGCGTGTTACTAATGAAAAGCGTAAGGTTAAGAAGGCTGTTAAATCAGAAAAGGAAAAGGTTAAATACTTAAATCAGCGTAAGAAGTGGTATAAATGGAAGAAACGTGCTGAAGCTGTGGGAGTAGAACCATTATCTGCTAAACGCCCTACTAAAGGGCAACGTGTAGCATGGCAAGAAGAAATAGTTAGGAGAGAGAATGAAGAGAAAGACTCGTAAGGAATTAGAAGTAGAAATACAGGAGCTTAGAGTACAGTTAGCTTCTTATAATACTTTGTTTAGTCTATATGTAGGGTATAAAGGTGATTCGGCTGAATTTCAAGCGTATCTAAAGGATAAAATAGGCAAGGCTAATGGTTAAGTGTTATAATTGTGGTACAGAAATGATTTGGGGCAATGATTTTGACTTTGAGGACTTCGATTATGAAGGTGAAGGTGTAGTTTCCTGTTTTACTTGCCCTAAATGTGATACCTACGCTGAATTTGTAGTGCCTATGAAATCCCCATAAGCTGTATGTCTTCTTCATCTAAGTATTCACACATACTTCTGTAAACTTCTTCTGTTATCTGTATATCGCCATCCATGCCTTCAAAGGATGTTTCTACTATAGGCTCTACATTTAATTGTATATTGTCTAATTGGGATTGCATTGAGGAGAGTTTGTGAGTTAATTCTACCTGTTGAGTGAATATCAAGGTTAATACATCTCTAATTGCCTGTATTTCCCTAAAAAGCTTAAATATCTTCATGCTACCTCCTATAAAGCTTCATCTATTGCTTTTAAAAGCTCTTCTGTTAGCTTGTCTTGTTCTTCTTTGTCTATCTTAATAAATTCTCTTTGAGTATTCTTCCCAAACCCATCATTGTGCATTTTACCATAGTCAAGCATATGCAGACCTTTTGAGTTGCCTTTTATGCTTTTATATAAATCTCTTGTTTTGTAAAGTGGTTTTCTGCCATATTTAGCAAATTCGCCTTTACTCCTTGATTTCTTTGTAAGAGGTGGCAATACTTTACCTTTTTTAAGCATTTCTCTTGCAGTTTTAGCAGCAGCTTTGTAAACACCAGTATCCATCTTCTTTTTTAACTTTTTATACTTTTTTAGAAGATTAGGGAAACTGAAGTTAGTTTCTATTACTACCTTCATTCTTTTTCACCACTCATAGCTTGTAGATGTGGGTCTTCCATAGCTTTTCTGTTAGATGCTATTATGGATTCGGCTTCTTCTCGTGTTAAATCGCCATTATACTTCATTAATAACCCTTCTTCATCAACCATATGATGTCTAAGCATATGCTCATCCATTAATATCTGGTCTTGAACTGTTTTTGGGTATTCTGGCTCATTAAAATCAATTTTTAACTCTTCTGGAAGAGAAATATTGTTGTATTGTGCAATCTTTTTCTCAATATCATATAAATCATGCTCATACATACGATATAAGTCTAAATCATCCTGATAATCTTCAAATCTTTCTAAATCTTTGATTTTAAGTGCAATCCCTGATGGAGTTTCTCCACCATCTTGAGCAAATTGCACATATAGATGATTATTCTGGGCAACTAAGTCTAATTGAAACTTAACTGACTCAATTACTGCCTGAATATCCCCTTCAGGAGCAGCAATACCAAAAGTAGAGCCTTCAGGCAAGTCAAGTATTGTATCGCTCCCTGCTCTTTCTAACTTTTTATCTCCATACATCCCTGTAATGAATGGCTGACCAAACATCTGGAATCGTAAACCTAATTGAAGCTCTGTCATTGTAATATTTACCTGCTCATTACAGCTAACAATGTCATTTGCACCCTCTACAAAGAAAGAATCAACCTGCTCTTCTCTGTGAGAGAATAAAAATGGAATAACTCCATATCCATGCTCATATTCTTGCATTATATTCCCATCTTCATCGTAATGAATGTATCTTTTATCATCCCAATACGCATATTGAAGTTTTTCTGCACTTGAAATATCATCTACATTCATTAAAATAGGATATGTAATCGCTACAGGGGTGAAGGGGTTCTCGTGAAGATGCACATCGAAGTAATACACAGGTCTGTAATCAAAACACGGGTTTGGGAGGTCATCACGATAAATAACCTGCGTAGCAACCGACCCTACAAGACGAGTCATTCTCTCTATATGCTTCATTCGTGTATCTTTTTTGCGAGTCAAGGAGGAGTACGAATCACTCACATTACGAGAAGCCCCTACAGTATAAATTCTTGACATTTTGTTGATAAACCTTCGAGTAAAGTTTGCATTATACAAGGGAATTTCTCTAAAAGCATCAGCAGAAAAGTAATCATCAATATATTTTTCTGTTTCTGTACCTGTATAGTAATCAAGCAACTTGCGAATCTCATTTCGCCTTTCTCTTGCTATGTTTAGCTTATAATCCTTAATTGAATCTTGTATGATGTCTATTGGATTCATCATCGTGAAATTACTCCTAATTCTCGTTGTCTAATTGGAAATCTATTTAAAAAGAAATACCTAAAAGCATCCATCGAATGGTCATGCCTTCCATCTTTTACAGGGTCAGGTTTTAAATCTTTACCTTCTCCTGATTCAGGGTATCTGTAGTTTTCTAAGTCTTCTGCAAGACCCATACACTTTTTATCTAAATGTATAAACCTTTGCCCTTGTGCATTTTCCATAAAGCCTCTAACATGAGTTATGCCTGACGCTATGTTTCGTGAAACTTTATCTCTTATGCTTTTTACGTGTATACCATTACGCCTAAAAATCTCAATATCGCCTAATCCTGATTGCCCTTGTGCTTGCATACCTGCAGGGTCGCCATAATACTCTCTAACAACATACCTTTTTGCTTTTATCATTTCAGCAAATTCATCAGTTTTGATGTTTTGTTTATGTACAATTTCATCTATTACATTTATATGCCATAAACCACCTACCATATGGATTTGAAACCATAAAGCTGCAGGCATCCTGTATCCAAAATCTATTGAGCAAAAAGTTGGATGATTCGGGTTATAGGGAAATTCACCCATGTCAAGATTCCTATCAAAAGGATAAACTCTACCTTCAAACGAAGTAAACATCGCACCATATTCCTGCTCATACAACTCCTTAGACATATTTCTTTTACGCTCAATTAAAAAAGAATCTTGCTTTCCATCAGGAAAAACTACATTGTTATCCCATGTTGGAGCTTGATGGGATTCCGATAAATCATCTGCTTTCCCAAGTAGGAACAAGTCGTAAATCCAATTAAAGCCTTCAGGCGTTGTTATAAATATACCTTTA
>Ga0098037_1001293_pt1 | contig 11603 bp, 12 predicted proteins | sample 5_EtaG_FD_75050 | JGI IMG/M metagenome (GOLD analysis project Ga0098037, IMG submission 75050) | Marine viral communities from the Subarctic Pacific Ocean - 5_ETSP_OMZ_AT15132 metaG | ecosystem: Environmental > Aquatic > Marine > Oceanic | place: Pacific Ocean | collected 2015-01-08 | reverse complement strand
CTTGGGCCTTTTACAATTAGTTCATCAACAACAAAAGTTGATACTAGAGCTAGAGCCAGAGCTGTGTCTTTGAAGATAGCAAATACAGCTGCTTCACAGAATTGGAAATTAGGTGGATTTAGATTAGATATACAACCGGATGGTAGAAGATAATGGCAAAGATAGTGCAGATATTAACAAGACCCGCTAGAGAGTATAGTCAAGATGTTGCTGATGCGCAGGTTAGAGATCTTGACAGTATAGTGCAAAAATTAAATACAACGTATCAACAAGAACTAAAGGATGAAGTAGACGCGCAAAACTTCTTTTTAAATTAATGTCAAATAGTTTTATAAACGCAAAAGTAGATTTAACATCAACAGACAACACAACGTTGTACACAACTCCAAGTGCTAACGTTGCTTTAGTTAAATCTTTATTAATATCAAATGATGCGGGATCTGCCTGTAATATAACTGTTACATTGACAGATGCTTCTGGTAATGTGTTTAGCTTATTCAAAACAAAGGCAATAGACACAAATACAACAACCGAACTTTTAACTCATCCTCTTGTGGTGGAGGAGAGTGAGATACTAAAGGTACAAGCTAGTGACGCGAATGAGCTGCACGTTATAGCTTCTATACTACAAATACAGCCAAGAGAGGTAACTACATAATGTTAGAATTAAAACCAGAAAAAATTATAGAAACTATATCCAACTTAAAAACTGGTGAAATATACAAGGATGAGAAGGAGTGGAAATCTAAAGGGGTGCCGGAAAAGGACATTCGGAGAGATATTAAGGTAATTATGCCAAGTCTTGATTTATTACCAAAAACCAAGTAGATTGGAGTTTACAGGATTTAAAACCTGCCTATAACAACTTAGCTAAATTATGACGATATCAAGAGGACAGATGAAAAGACAATTACGCATGGGTGGTGGTATTATGGACGCTATGCCTAGACAAGGTTTCTTTTTAGGTAAGGTAGCAAAAGCCGTAACTAAACCATTTAAAAAAGTTGTCAAAAAAGTTGCTGGTGGTATAGGAGATATTTTATCTTCTGATGCAGGTAAACTTGCTCTTCTTGGATTAGGAGCATATGGGTTAGGCACGGGATCTTTTGGTCTACCTAAATTAGGTATGCCTAAATTTGCAACAGATTTTCTTGCTAAAGAAGGAGTAAAAGGAACTTTGGGTACACTTGTAGGAGGTTCTCTATTGGGTGGCCTAATGTCTAAAGCTCAAGAAGGAGACGAAGAAGCTATTGCAGCAACTAGAAACGTTGATTCTTTAAAAACTTATTTAAGACAAGGATATAGAAATTTAAAAAGCTTTGTAAAAGAAGACGGCTCTGAAGATGCAGAGGCACTTGAGGCTCAAGTAAATAGAGATGTCTCTGAATATTCATCTGGAGCCGGAGGCTACGCAGAAGGTGGTAGAATAGAATATGCTATGGGTGATAGCGCTAGTGATAACGCTATACAAGCAGCGGGTATCGAGGGACTGCCTGTAAGGCAAAATCCTAAAGGTGTTAAAGAGCTAGATCTTAGAGAAACTGGTGGATTTATACCTCCAGTTGGTATAAAAGAAAAAGAGGACGATATCCCAGCGATGTTGTCAAATAACGAATTTGTATTCACAGCCGATGCTGTAAGAGGTATGGGCGAAGGTGATGTTAACAAGGGTGCTGAACGTATGTATAACATGATGAAAAATTTAGAAGCAGGAGGAAGAGTATAATGGCAGAAGTGCAATCAGTAAGACAATTACCACCTGAGTTTATAGAAGCGGCTAGCAAAACATATATAGATGATTTACAAAAAGCAGTTGGTGGTTTTAAGACACAAGACTTATCGCAAGCTATGGGTCGACAGTTTGTTGCTGGACCTGGTGCATTAACAACACAAGCAGAAGGACTTGCTTCTGGTCTTGGTGGTTTTCAACCTTTCTTAAATCAAGCAGCGGCAGCAGAAACAGCAGCCGCAGGTTTAGCTTCTCCAACAGCTTATCAATCTTACATGTCGCCTTTTCAACAAGACGTTATCGACACAACTCTTGCAGAGTTTGACAGACAAGCTGCTGCAGGTTTACCTGCATTATCCAATCAAGCAATTCAAGCTGGAGCTTTTGGTGGTGGTAGAGAAGGTGTACAGAGAGCCGAATATCAAGCGGCGAGTGACAGAAATCGAGCAGCGCTACAAGCACAATTATTAGGACAAGGATTTACACAAGCACAAAATTTAGCGGGTCAAGCTTTTAATCAACAGAGAGCATTAGCTGCTGGTCAATTAGGATTAGCGCAACAAACACCAGCATTATTAGGACAACAGATTGGTGCTTTAACTACATTAGGTGGTCAACAACAAGCAAGACAACAGCAATTATTATCGGCTGATCAACAACTTGCACAAAGACAAGCATTTCAACCTATAGAAGCAGCGCAAATTTTAGGTAGTGGTATAGTGCCTTTAATATCAGGATATCCTGGTGCAGAAAAAACTTTAACAACACCAACACCAAGTGCATTACAAACAGGATTAAGCACAGGTGCTACGTTAGCTGGTATCTACAGATTAATAAAAGGATAATATGAGTGTAACTTTAAAAAGACCAATGTTTAGAAAAGGTGGAGAAGTAGAAGAGGGTATTATGGAATTAGCTACACCTAGAAGAAACTATGATGAAGGTAAAACTAGAGAAGAAATATTTGCAGAAGCTGTAGGTGGTCTAACTCCACAAGCTCAAAAATATGCTCAATCAATGTCACAACTTGCTGGATTAGGAAGAGCATCAAATCAAGATTTATTAACTAACGTTTTAATACAAGGTGGGTTAAGAGGTATGTCAACTGCAGGTAAAGGCAGCACACTTGCAAACTTAGCTTCTGCTTTTGAAGCACCTGTAGGTCAAGCGTTGAAACAAAGATCAGCAAATAAAATGTTAGATATTCAAGGCGCTATGAAAGGACTTGAACTTGGTTCAAAAGTAGATATTGCTGAACGAAAAGCTTTACAGCAAAAACAATTTGAATCTGGAACTATCGAGTCAATTACAAAAGATATACAAGCTGTCTTAGGTAAAGACGTTGTAGGGGAAGAAGCTAAACAGTTGGCAGTTAACTTAGCTCCTTTTGTTGCAAAAGGGAGACAAGCTCAACAACAAGCTGGTGTAAGATTTGCAGGAATTTTACCAGTGGATAGATCTACAGGTGAACCAAATTTATCACCCAAATTTGGTTTAGCTAGACAACCAAACGGGACAGTTTACGTACATCCATTTCAACAATTATTTTATGTAGTACAAGATGGACAACTAGAAGTAGCAGATCAAGAAACATTGAAGCTTCCAACAGAGGAGTAAGATGAGTAGTTATAGTCTCACTAGACCAGATCAAGAAAAAGATCGAAAGAAAAAAGGTGGTTATTCTTTAACACCTAAAACTGGAGGATACTCTCTTACACTTGAAGAAGATATTGAACAACTTACACCACCAGCAGCAGATGATAATGAAGTAAGTCAAATACACGGTGCCATGGCAGGTATTGCATCTGGTATTATTAAAGTGCCAGAAGGTATATTTTCTTTAGGCGCAGAACTTTTGGACTTTACAGGTATGACAGTAGATGCTGCAGCGAAAGTAGAACAAGCTTTTGATACCATTAACATATTTGAAGAGACAGCTGAAAAAACAGCCGCAGGTAAAATTACACAAGCATTAGTACAAATTGGTGTACCGGCGACAGCTGCTGCAACAGCTGCAAGAAAATTAGCTTTAAAAGGTTTACGTGCTAGAAAAGCAGGGTTGTATTTAAATCCAAAAGCAAAAAATTTACAAAAAGGTTATAAAAAAGCAAAACAATTAAAATTAACTACAGGTCAAAATATAGCAGCTATAGCTTTAGGTGGTGCAGCAGGAGAAACTTTAGTTGGTGATGTAGAGGATATCGGAACTATTGGAGATGTATTTGAAGCTGGTCCAACAGAACTAGATAGAGATGTGCAAGCAGATTCACAAAAAGATGCGGGAAGAAAATTATTAAACAGATTAAAATTTAGTGCTGAGTCCATACCTCTTACAGGATTAGTATTTGGCGCAGGTGTTGGATTAAGAGAACTAGGTAAACGTGGTAAACAAGCTATATATAGTAATGACAAACTAATAAGATTTTTTGATAAAGTAGGTTCTGCGTTTAGACCTAGAAGCGCGCAGCCACAAGAATTATTTTTAGCTAAAAGAACTGAAAAAGGTAGACAGATGGCAGACACAAACTTTGCCATGGAACAAGTAAAACGTATTGATAGAGAAGTAAATCAAATGTTTCCTACACTTAAAAATTTTTTAAATAAAACTAACGATGAAAACAGAGGTAAATTTTTTAAAGAGATAAATGACCTTATGTTTGAGGGTGATATGAAAAAAGGTATACCAGCTGAAGCTGCAACCGCCTTTGCTAAATCTGCTAAAAAACAAGGTGCAAAAACACAAAACGTAAATAATATTCTTACTGCAGCAACAAAAGTTAGAGAAAGATTTAGCACTCTTTTAGATATTACAACTCAAGGCACTGTAGGTATGAAAGGAGCTGCAGGTAAAAAAATGCAAACAAACTTAAGAGAGTTGATGGGAGACAGAGTAAAACAATTTATCGGAACAACGTATCGAATATTTCAAAATCAAGATTTTGGTTTTTATCAACGATATAAACCTGCAGAAGAAGCTATAGAAAAAACAAAAGAATTATTTAAAAGATACGCAGCTAAAAATAAAAATCCCATTACAGATGAAACTGCAGAACAAATGGTAAATGATATTTTAAGACAAGCAAAACAATATAATCCAAAAAGTAAACTACCATCATTTGAGTTTGATAATTTAACACAAGGCGCAGATACACCTACAAATATTAAAACTTTTGCACAAACTTTAACAAAAAAACTACCAGATGGTTCAAAAGAATTAAAAGTTATAGGTAAGGGTAGCAAAGTATTTAGAGAATTATTTGGTGAAATAGAAGACGCAAGATACTCTATCTTTGAGGGTGTTGGTAGGCTAAGTATGATAGCCAGAAAAAATCAATTATTTGATGAAATACTAGACACAGATCAAAGATTAAAAGATGCAGCAACGCTTGCAACTCCTCCAGGTTCTAGAGGTTTTTTCTTTTCAACTCCATTAGATGCACGAAAAGCTTTACCAAATACAGAGATAGTAAAGATGGATGACTATGTAAAAGAATATTTTCAAGATGGTGTTTTAATAAATAGATTACAAGGTCAATATACCTCAAAAGAAATAGCAGAGGCATTTAGTAATGCATCAAAAGTATCTGAGTGGATGCGAGGAGAGAAAGGTAATTTTGCAGCTAGATCAGCAGCTGGTTTATATAGAAACATGTTTTTAGTTCCAAAAGCTGTATCACAATATGCAAAGACAGTTTTATCTATACCCACACACTTTAGAAATTTTTTATCTTCTTCTGCATTTGCAATAGCAAATGGTGCACTAACTAATCCTGTTTACATGGTAAAAGGTTTTAACCAAGCAAGAAAAAGTTTAAATTTAGGATTAAGAGATCCAAAAGCTATGGAATATTATAGAGAACTATTAGAACTTGGGGTTACAAACTCTAACGTAAGAATGGGTGACCTTAAAAATCTTATGCGTGATGCTAAAATGTTTGAGTCAGGAAATGTTGCAACTGACTCTATTTTAAAACCTATGGCAAGAGCTTTAGGTAGAGTGGGTGAAGGCGCATTAAGAAAAGCTAGAGCAGTTGGTCAAGGATTTCAAGACTTATACATAGCTGAGGATGACTTTTGGAAAATTACAATGTATGAAACAGAAAAACTTAGAAGAGCAGATGCATACGCAAAAACAGGTATAAAGAGAACTACTCAACAATTAAAAGAAGAAGCTGCTGACATTGTAAGAAACACAATACCAAACTATGCATATGTTGGTGACTTTGTAAGAACAATGCGTGTTACACCTTTTGGTAACTTTATGTCTTGGCCATCAGAAGTATTTAGAACTAGTGGTGGTATTTTTGAACAAATATTAAAAGATATAAGAGATCCTGTGACAGGTAGTTTAAATTATTTTACAAGCACAAACCCTATGAAGAATATTGGCTTATCTAGAGCCGCAGGTGCAGCTACTGCATTCTCTGCCATACCGTATGGTATTGTGGAGGGAGCAAAAGCCATCTTTGGTGTGTCTGATAAGGAGGCAACAGCAGCGAGAGACTTAGGTGTTGCGCCATGGTCTAAAAATTCACAGCTTATATTTGTAAAAGATCCTAAAACAGATGAATTATTTTACAGTGATTGGAGTCATAACAATGTGTATGACACAGTACAAAGACCATTTAGAACAGTGTTATTAAATATACAACAAGGTATTGAAGATGAAGAAATATTAGCAAAAGGTTTTTACGAAGGACTTACAAATGCTATGGCTGAAACAGCTAATCCATTTATAGGTGAGTCTATTTTTACAGAGGCTATTGGAGATATTGTAGCTAGAGGTGGTGTAACAAAAGATGGAGTAACTTTGTATACCGATGATACACCTAGAAACGAAAGATACGATAGAATGTTAAAACACGTTGTTGAATTACAATTACCACAATATAAACAATTTGTTAGAGTCTATGATTCTGCAACAGGTAAACCAGACAGACAAGGTGATGTTATAGAAATAGATAAATCTCTTGCAGGTGTATTTGGTTTTAGATTAATACCTATAAAACCAGAAAACGCTCTTGAGTTTGCAATCAATGATTTTAATTCTAGTGTACGTAACTCTAGAAAAGAATTTACAGGCGGTAAAGAGGGTGTAATTAGACCAAATAAATCACCAGAAGAAGTTATTGAAAGATTTTTTGTAGCAAATAGAGCTTTGTATAATGCTAACGTAGTTATGAAAAATAAAATTAATAGCGCAAAAACTTTAGGAATGTCAGAGGACGAAATAGGTAAAACATTTATAGACAGAGGTAGAAAGAAAAATCTACAATTTATAGAAGAAAACACTTTTAAACCTTTTTTTCCTAGTAAAGACATACGTAAAGCTTTAATAGAAATAGAACAAAAGACAGGGCAAAATTTTTATACCACTGCAGAGCCTGTAATACTTAGAATGTTAGAAGATTTTAAAACACAAAATCTTAACAAACCATGGAACTTTAAATTAGAAGACTATCTACCACAACCAGAACCACAATCTAGAGTGCCATTACCACAACAACCACAACCTAATCCTGCTATTGTGCAGCAACCTACACCCATGCAGACTGGCTTGACACCTGCTGAACAGGCGTTATTATCAGAAGAAGAGAAGATGATTAGGCTTCGAAACAGAGGATTAACATAATGGCTTTAACTAGATCAGAAAAAACACAATTAGGAGTTTTAAAAACTAAACAAGAGAATTCAGATACTTTTGGACCTCTTACTCCTCAAGAACAAAAAACATTAGAGGAATTACAACAAAAACAAGGTGATCAAAGTGGGCTTTTTAGTATTTTTACTCCACTACAAGCATCAGAAGTTGACCCAAACAATCCACCAAGCATGCTACCAACAGGAGCTATGGATAGAGAAACACCTTTTGGAGATATAGCACCTGGAGCTTATGGAAAAATGGGTGAAGATGTTTACACAAAGATGGACGATGGATCTACAAGAGTGGATCCATATGCTAGTCAAAAATTTTATGACGACAGAATATTTGATGATTATTTTTCTACTGAAAGACAATTTGATCAAATAAGAGGTGGCCCAGAATCAGGTGCTTTTGGAGTGCGTGGAATATCACGAGTTCAAGATATACCTGTTGATCTCGGTGAATTAGACTATAGAGAAACTTCAGCGGAAGAAGATGAAGAGGCAGCAGCATTATTAGAATTAGCCCAACAAGAAGAGAGAAGAGGTGCATTAGAAACATTAAAAGCTTTTGGACAAGATGTTATGAGTAGACCTATCATTTCATCAATTTTAAGTGGAACAGGTAGGATCGCTGGAGGAATAACAGGATTAGCAGGATTAGCAGGACCATCACAGTCACAAAGAACTTTTGATGCTATGACACCTGGTCAACAAGCATATACATCTAGTTTATATGGAAGACAGCCAGATGGAACGCCAGGTTTATTACAAGGTTACAATCAAATATCTGCTTTTGGTAAAGGAGCAATTGGAACTTTAGGTGATAGACTAACTGCTATTCAAACTAGAAAAGCACCACAAACAGCGCTGTCACTTGCAAGACAACAACAGATTACAGATGCTATTAACAAATCTATTAATATAGGTGAAAGCGAAGCTTTAAAAGATTCAAAGAAAAATGTAGGAGGAATCAGAACTGATATTGATGTTGCTGATGGTGGGGCTGAAACAAGTGGTGGTAAAATAGTTTGTACAATGATGAACGAGTCTTATGGTTTTGGAAGCTTTAGAAATAAAATTTGGTTGAGACAATCAAAAGACTTAGCACCAGAATATCAAAAAGGTTATCACATATTATTCTTGCCACTTGTGAAGTTAGCAAAAACAAATAAGATTATTAGAAAAGTTTTAGAACATATAGCTGTTCATAGAACTATAGACATTAGACAAGAGTCTAGAGGCAAAACACATATACTAGGCAGATTATATAGAAAAGTATTAGAGCCAATTTGTTACTGGGTAGGTAAGTATGCCAAACGGTAAACCACCAAAAACAACTGGCGAGCATCTAGTATCTTTGTATGGGTATGTGCAAGGTTTTAAAAGACAGATAGACCATCTACATCAAGACGTAGGAAAGTTAGAAAGAAAAACAGATACTGTAATCTATTGGATTATTGGTGGTGCTTTTACCACTATACTAACGCTAGTAGGTTTATTTAATTTATTCATAAATTAGATCCAAGCTTTTAACTCTTCACCCATTATCTCTGTAGCAATATTAACTTTACTACGGAGCGACTTAACAATCTTCATATCAACTGTATCTTCAGCCATAATATCAATATAAGTCATAGGTTTTTCTTGACCAATACGATCTATTCTAGCCTCTGACTGTTGTCTTTTTTCAAGGTCATATCCATTAGAATAATAAACCATCGTAGATGCGCCTGTAAGTGTAATACCATAACCACCTGTTTGTGGTGTGCCAATTATAAATCTAACTGGTGATTCTGGGTCTTGAATTTTTTTAATTGCTTTTTGTCTATCATCTGTAGTTGTATCACCATAATAAGTTACAACCGTATTTTCGCCATATTTTTTTGATATGGCTGCTACAATTTTTTCTATATCATATCTGTAGTGGGCCCATATAACAGCCTTGCCCTCTACCTCTTCTAGTATGTCCATCAATTGAGCAATACGATTATTTTTTATTTCTTGTATAGTCCCATCATCTGACTTGAAATGACCACATGTTATTTGATGTAGTCGCATAAGTTGTGTGATAACAGTTGCAGATGTAACCATCTTACCATTTAAAACTGCAAGTGCTTCTTGTTTCATCTGTTTATAAACTTTCTTTTGTTCGTCTGATAAATCTATAGTGCGTTTTAAATATGTTTTACTTGGTAAATCTAAACAATCATCTTTTAACACTCTATATGAGAATGGTTTTAGTTTGTCTGATAACTCAGCTAAATTTCTATATCCAACTACAATCTCAACTTGTCTACCATGAACTTGTATCTTTCTACATACAGCGTATCGTGTCCTAAAAGAATAATAAGAAGATTGATCTAATAACCATGGATCTAAAAAATTACATTGTGAAAATAAATCCAAAGGTGATTTAGTTACAGGTGATCCAGTGAGTATTCTTCTATATTTTGTAAGAGATCGTAAAGATAAAATGTTTTTAGTTCTTTTTGCTGCAGGGTTTTTTATAGTCGTAGACTCATCCACGCCCATCAAAGCATCGTGGCTACTTAAAAATTTGTGTGCAAATTGTAAACCTTTTTTAGTGGAAAAAGCCTCTACGTTCATAATCAAAATATGTAAGTCTGCACCTGTAGAAAACATAGGTTTTAAGTCTTTTGCGTTAGGGTCTGTCCGCCATAAGCCTACTTTTTTCTGTATATAATCTGGCATATGATTTGGTATTTCAGAGTCAAACCAGTTCTTATAAACACCCTTTGGTGCAACAATTAAGGCACCATTAATCTTACCAGCATTATAAAGCATAGCAATATTGTCAATTAATACCTTTGATTTACCTGTACCCATCTCCATGAAATATGCAAAAACTTCTTTATCCCATGACATTTCAAGGGCTTTCTTTTGATGAGCAAAAGGCTTGCTTTTATATTTGTAATGCATAATATATTTATACTTTCTATTGGAAGCATATATATTATGTGTTATCAAATGTCAAGAAGGATATATTATTAATGTCAACAGTCTTTGTAATACAAGATATACCAGGATCTAAAATAGGCGCACCTAAAATTAATATTATAGGAGCAACAGAGTTTGGTAAACTAAAAGTATTATTACCAGAAAACTCACAGATTATTTTAAGTCCAGCGTATGTAATACAAACTTTACGACAAAAACTAAAAGAATATAAAAAAGAAGATTATTTACTACTTACAGGCGATCCTGCCATAATTGGTGTGGCTTGTTCTATAGTATCTGACATTACCAATGGTAAATACAACCTGTTAAAATGGGACAAACAAGAAAGAAAATACTACCCAGTAGAAATAGATTTATATAAGACTTGACAATAATATAAAAACCTATATATAGAAAGACGAGAAAGTTATGACAATTGATTTTGAAAAAGATAGAATGCAATCTGTGGAGCAGATAGATTCTGCTAAACGATTATCTGACAAAGTGTTGGAGTTAAAAGATTTAGAAGATGAGATAGCTAATGCTGAAGAGTCTCTGAAAAAATTAAAAGAGAAAGCAAAAGTAGTTTCGTCTGTAGAAATACCTGCAATGATGGATGATATGCAGATAACAAAATTAAAGCTGAAAGATGGTGAGTCGGTAGAGATTAAAAAAATCTACGGCGCCTCTATTCCTAAAGATCAACAAGGAGCAGCTTTTACATGGCTTCGTAACAACGGTCTAGGTGATGTTATTAAAAATGACATTACCGTTACCTTTGGTCGTGGCGAAGATAACAAGGCAGCAGAATATGCTGACCTTGCACGAGGCAATGGGTTTGAACCTGTCCAGAAGATTGGAGTAAACCCAATGACACTCAAGGCACTGGTCAGGGAACGACTTGAATCTGGACAAGACGTTCCTGCCGACCTATTTAAACCGTTTGAAGGTAACCAAACAAAAATAACAAGGAGAAACTAGAAATGAGTGACGCGAAACAAGTAGCAACTAAGAAGGAAAACCTTCCGTCAGCTTCGTTATTCGAAGCAGATGCACAACTAGGTTTTGAGAATGTGAAGACAGAAAGTCTGGCTCCACCTATCTTAAAACTTTTACAGAATGGATCAGCAGAAGCGCAGAAACGTAATCAAAATTACGTAGAAGGTGCGGAACCTGGTATGTTCTTAAACACTGTTACGAAACAGTTATATAATGGTGATAAAGGAATACAGGTTATTCCATGTCATTATAAATTAGAATACCAAGAATG
>Ga0098037_1001290_pt1 | contig 11610 bp, 9 predicted proteins | sample 5_EtaG_FD_75050 | JGI IMG/M metagenome (GOLD analysis project Ga0098037, IMG submission 75050) | Marine viral communities from the Subarctic Pacific Ocean - 5_ETSP_OMZ_AT15132 metaG | ecosystem: Environmental > Aquatic > Marine > Oceanic | place: Pacific Ocean | collected 2015-01-08 | reverse complement strand
TCAAAAGTCACCCTTTGAAGGGGGATTTAGGGGGATGTCAATCAGAATTTTAATTAAAAAGAAAATTCTACTCTAAAGAACATCCCTCCCCCGCCTCCCTTCGAAGGGAGGGGCTAGATTTGGAAATAACTTATGTTTTGTTATAAGTATCAAAAGTCCCCCTTTGAAGGGGGATTTAGGGGGATGTCAATCAGAATTTTAATTAAAAAGAAAATTCTACTCTAAAGAACATCCCTCCCCCGCCTCCCTTCGAAGGGAGGGGTCAGTTTCGGAAATAAATCATGTTTTGTTATAAGCATCAAAAGCTACCTTTTGAAGGGGGATTTAGGGGGATGTCAATCAGAATTTTATTTGTCGGAAGAATTAAAAAGCCCCCTCTTTGAAGAGGGGGTTTGGGGGAGATGTTACTTTCTTCTAAAAATCCTTTTTGCCCTATCCCAAAGTGTAGGGGGTTTTATGTGTTCGTGATATCCGTTGCCGTAATTGCCATAGGTACCGTAGCCGTAACCATAGCCGTACCCATAGCCGTAACCATAACCGTAGCCTTTTCCTGCTTTTTCAACATAGCCATTCAAGACAATGCTAATATGTTTAACTTCGCCGGTCTTGTATTTTTCGTTAACAAAAGTGAACATATTTTTATGGGTATAATTGAAACGGGCCATATAAAGCGTGGCGTCAACGTGTTTCATAAGTTCCAACGAATCGGAAACAAGGCCCAATGGCGGGGAATCCAGAATAATATAATCATAGCGCTCCTTGAGAGCATCAATCAAATTATCCAATTTTTCACTGATCAATAATTCGGAGGGGTTTGGGGGTATTGGTCCAGAAGGGATTACATCCAAATGCGCTATTTCGGTTTTTTGAATTACGGTGTCAATATCTGCTTCATCTATGAGAAAATTGACTACTCCCACGTCATTGTTGATATTGAAATCTCCAAAAATTTTAGGCTTTCTAAGGTCAAGCCCCACTAAAACCGTATTTTTTTCACTTAGTGCAAATACCGAAGCAAGGTTTATCGAGCAGAACGTTTTTCCTTCCCCACTGACGGAACTGGTTACCAATACTGTTTTGGCTCCTTTTATGCCCTGCTTTTTATATATGAACTGCAAGCTTGACCGCAGGGCCCTAAAGGCTTCGGCCATAGCCGATTTTGGCTTGGTAAGAACTACCAAGTTGCTGTCAATTGGGCTTTTCCCTATAATGCCCAAAAGTGGAATGGAAGTAATCCGTTCCAGATCCTTTACGTTGCTTATTTTGGTATCAAAGAATACGCGTAAGAATACAAAGACCAAGGGAAAGAATAATCCAAGTAGACCGGCCATCATATAGTTTAACTGGGTATTAGGGCCAATTTGTCCGCCACCTGTATCCTTTGCGGAATCTATCACCATCACATCGCTTACATTGGCAGCCTTTACTAGTCCCGCTTCACTGCGCTTTGCCAAAAACAGGTTGTATGTTCCCTGACTCAGGTTATAGCGGCGCTCAATGTTCAATAGATCCTGTTGCTCCTTTGGAAGTTTTCGTATCTCTCCTTCATATCTCCCAATATCGCGATTGATAGAAGTAAGTTCCTGATTTTTTAAGCTTTTTGAGGAACGAATATTTTCCAACAATACAGTTTTGACTGCATCAATCTGGCGGTCAATATCATTAAAAATTGGAGCGCCTTCCTTAAAGGAATACTGAAGCTTGTTGCGTTCTTCCGCAAGGGCAACGATCTTTCCTACCCCTGATACAACACTAGCCTCTGAAATACCGGCCACAGAGGGAGCGGGTACATCTCTATAATCGGAACGGTTTATAAGATAGTCCTGAAGTGTATTATAATAATTAAGTTCACGGTTTACGGATTCTTTTCGCAGATCCAATTCATTCAATTTGGCATTTATCTCAGAGCCTTCGCTCTCCAGATTAAAGATGGCATTTTTGTTTTTGAATTGGTTAAGTTCGTCTTCCACAGTAGAAAGTTCGGCTGATTTTATGGCAAGGCTGCTATCGATAAACTTAATGGTTTTTGTAGCGAATAAGTTTTTGCGTTCCAGCATATCTTCGCTTAAAACTTCAACAGAGGTATTTAAATAATCCACCAACTGAGCTTTGTTATTGCCCGTAAGCCTCATTCTGAGCACTGAGGAACCTTTACTTTCTGGATCAACGCGTACCCCAAGATATCTTTTTACAATACCATCATAGTTTCGAAATACAATATAATAGGGCGTTCCCGGTTTTGAGATCATTTCGGGATTGGGCATGAGAACCCCATTAAAAAAGGGAAGCCGTATGGGTTCGCCGATTTTGAAATCCTGTGAAAATTCGCCAGCATCCACAAACCTCGAGCTTCTTTCCTTTGTGCTGTAATTTTGAAGGTTGATGTTTCCTGCTTCCTCAAAGGCTACACTTAGGTTAAAATTTACCGAATCCTTAAAAACAATCTTGATTTGTTTGTTAAGCATTTGTGATTTGGTAGTATCTACTTCCACAAAGAAGGGAGTCTGCTTATAGGCGTTCACCTGCTGGTATTTTCCATCGCGCAGGTAATCCATATAATATTGCAAGCGCTCCACCACTTTTTCATTATGCGAACGGGATTGCAAGGTGATAACGGCTGTATTCACCTTATCAGTAGTACCTCCCCAATTAAAGGTTAGGCTGGTATTGGAGGTAAAAAAAGGGTTTTGGTCGTCCTTTATGGAAACCATATTTTCCATTTGGTAAATTGGTAGTTTACGGACGTTGATATAATAAGCTATGGAAAAAGCAATAATCAGAGAAACCAAAAACAGCGGCCAATGGTGCACAAGCCTAAATAGAAAACCTTTAAAATCAAAGGTGGTATGGGTTTCGTTTATTTCGAATTCCTCGCTCATATTTTTTATAATCGGGTAAACAACAAAATGGTCGTAACCAAAGCCGTTGTAATGGAAATGATAGTTGTGAATGATTGCAGTCCAGTGGTACCCGTACCCAATGATTTTTGCGGCAGTGGGTTAATCAAAATTAGGTCGTTCGGTTTTACATAATAATACGGCGAGTTCATCGCGTCCAGTCGGGTAAGGTCTATGTGGTGTACCTTTTGGCCGGCAGGGTATTGGCGAATAATCACCACATCGGTCCTATCGCCCGTAAGGGTGATATCGCCACTGTTGGCGATGGCTTCCATAATGCTCACTTGGTCGCGGTAAATAATTTTTGAGCCCGGGCTGCCTATTTCACCATTTATGGTATAGCGTATTCCCGCCAATTTTACGGTAACAAAAACATTTGCCTCGGCCTTAAAATAATCCCTTAACAGAATTTCCTCCAAGCGTTCGCGAACCTCATCAACAGTATATCCCAAAACGTTCATCTCGCCCAAACTGGGGATACGGATATTTCCGTGGTCATTAACAACAAAACCATCATAGTACAACCGCTCCTCTCCCGTGGCATTAGGATTGGCATCGCTAATCGGGTTAAAGATACCCACGGTTTCCTGGTCCAAAGCCTTTACTCGGATACTCAACAGATCGTTTATTTGAAGTCGGTAGGGTTCCTGTCTTTTTCGCAAAAGTGCCAAAGTATCGGTACTACTGGTGTTTTCCTGCAAATAGGTAAGCTGTTTTGTTGTTACACAGGAAGTAGCGCACAGAGCGAAAATTAAAAATAGCAATACATACGTAAGCTTCATAAAAGATAGGGTTGTTAATGGACAAATATAAAGTAACGCATTTAATAATGAAACATTTTTTCGGCTTGGAACATTTTCAGAAAATTGTTGCGAAAATAAAGGGCAATTGAAAAGAAATGTAGCAACGCAAGTGGGCTCTTTAAAATTCTTGGTCCAATCCTTAAAGATAAAAATCTTACTTTTGAATGTTCTCCATAAAATTACACCTATGAAATATTCCGTATCAATCACCATAGATAAACCCGTGGATGAGGTCATTGCGCTTTTTGACAATGTTGATAATATGAAAAAGTGGATGGAAGGTCTTGAAAGTTTTGAACACATTAGCGGAACGCCCGGCGAAGTGGGCGCAAAATCCCGATTGGAATTCAAGATGGGAAAGCGGGAAATTGAAATGATAGAAACCATAACCGCCAAAAATCTGCCCGAGGAATTTACCGGAACCTACGAAGCGAAAGGGGTTTTTAATATTGTGAAAAACAGTTTTGAGCCCTTGTCCGGCAATAAAACCAAGTACAGCACCGAACAGGAATTTCAGTTTAAGGGCTTTATGAAACTGATGGGCCTTTTGATGCCCGGGGCCTTTAAAAAGCAATCCATGAAATATTTGCAGGATTTTAAGGCCTTTGCGGAAAGTCAATAAATAGTAAGAATGAGCAAAGAAAAGTTGATTAAAAGATTGCGCTGGTACTATCCTTTGGAGAAATTCCACGCTTTTTTCACATTTCCCCTTTTGGCGATCTATTTTCTTACACAATATCCTTTTATAAAAAGTATTTGGTTTCTCTATGGCATGCTGGTGTGTATTTTAATTCTTTACCAAGGACAAAAATATTGGCAACTTAAGCTATGGCGGATGGAAGGAAAGCCATTTTCGCAAGTGAAAAATTTAAAGTTTTTTAAAAAAACAAAACAAATTAATATACTGCTAATAATGGGAATGCCCTTTATTTTTGCAGTTCAGCTATTAATAGTGAATTGGAATGAGGCTGATGCAGATATTTTAATATGGTCTTTTGCCGCGAACCTCTTTGCCGTTTTGGAGCACATCAATTATTACCATACACAATTGATGGTGGACAACACGTCGGATGTGGCATATATTCTTAGGAATAAAAAGTTGAAAACCGCTAGTTTGGCGAAGGATTTAAAGGAGAATCGTTTTTAAAAATTTGAATTATTCAAGTAATTCTTCATTCCATATTATTCATTAAACATTTGCAGTACTTTTGCCGAAAATATAAACCGTGAACTACCTTTCAGTAGAAAATATCTCCAAGTCCTTCGGGATGCGGGTTTTGTTTGAAAATATCTCCTTCGGAATAAACGAGGGACAAAAAATAGGCTTCGTAGCCAAAAACGGAACCGGAAAAACTTCCCTTCTAAATATAATTGCCGGAAACGATAAGGCCGATACGGGCAATGTTGTTTTCAGAAAAGGTTTGAAAATTGCATACTTGCCACAGGAACCCGATTTGGATCCTAAACTAACAGTAGAACAAACCATTTTTGATTCAGATAATCCTATTCTCAAAATTATTGAGAATTACGAGCACGCGATTGAAAATCCCGACGATTCCGAAGCATACCAAAAAGCATTCGATGCCATGGACGCCCACCATGCCTGGGATTTTGAAACGCGCTACAAACAGATTCTTTTCAAATTGAAACTGGAAGACCTACACGCCAAAGTTGGGAGTTTGAGCGGGGGACAAAAAAAGCGTCTCGCTCTGGCAAACGCATTGCTTACTACTCCCGATTTGTTGATAATGGATGAGCCAACAAACCATTTGGATCTTGAGATGATCGAGTGGCTGGAAAATCTCTTTGCAAAGGAAAATTTCACACTGTTTATGGTAACGCACGACCGTTACTTTCTGGAACGTGTTTGCAATGAGATTGTGGAACTGGATGAGGGAACGCTTTACAGTTATAAAGGGAATTACAGTTATTACCTTGAAAAACGTGAGGCTAGAATAGAAAACGAAGCTACCGAAACCGGGAAGGCGAAGCAGCTTTTCAAAAAAGAATTGGAATGGATGCGCCGCCAACCCAAAGCGCGAACCACCAAAAGTAAAAGCCGGATTGACGATTTCCACGAAATAAAGGATCGCGCCAGCAAGCGCCGAAATGACCACCAAGTTCAGTTGGAACTGAATATGGAGCGGATGGGAACCAAAGTTGTGGAGCTTCATAAGATATCAAAATCGTTTGGGGATAAAGTTTTGTTGGACAAGTTTGAATACAACTTCAACCGTGGCGAAAGGGTTGGAATTATAGGAAAAAACGGAACCGGAAAATCTACTTTTTTAAATATTCTTACGGGAGCTTTAAAACCCGATTCGGGGAAAGTGGTGGTGGGTGAAACGGTACAATTCGGTTATTACACCCAAGCCGGAATCAATATAAAGGAAGGTCAAAAAGTAATAGATGTAATTCGCGAATACGGCGATTATATTCCGCTGAAAAAAGGTCGGCAGATCTCGGCATCGCAACTTTTGGAACGTTTTCTATTCGACCCAAAAAAGCAATATGATTTTGTGGAAAAATTGAGCGGTGGTGAACGCAAACGTCTTTATTTATGTACCGTTCTCATCAAAAACCCAAACTTTTTGATACTCGATGAACCTACAAACGATCTTGATATTGTTACGCTGAACGTTTTGGAAAGTTTTCTTTTGGATTTTCCCGGTTGCCTTTTGGTAGTGAGCCATGACCGTTATTTTATGGACAAGATTGTGGATCATCTTTTTGTATTTAGAGGAAATGCCGAAGTTGAGGATTTCCCCGGAAATTATACAGACTTTAGAGTTTACGAGGATAGTAATATACAGGAAAAACGAGAAGCCAGCGAAGCAGGGCCAAAGATAAAAAAAGACTGGAAGCAGGATACAGGTCCCGCGAAACTGAGTTATAACGAGCAGAAGGAATACAATAAACTGGAAAATGAAATTGCCAATCTGGAAAAGGAACGGGAAACACTTCAAAATAAATTCGCCACCGAAAACTGGGACGGCGAAGAGATTGACAAGCAATCCATAAAACTACAGGAAATAATCGATTCCATTGAAGCGAAGGAAGAACGTTGGTTTGAGCTTTCTGCGAAAATGGAGGGATAATTTTATTGTTTATTGCTATTATTTATTGGAAACGCTGCGTTCTCTGCGTCTCTGTGGTGCTATTTTACTGCAAAAGCGCAAAGGAAGAAAAGAATTATATTTGAATTATGCTTCTACACTTAACCCTTAACCCTTAACTCTTAACTCTTAACTCTTAACTCTTAACACTTAACTCTTAACACTTAACACTTTACTTCCCCCGTGATCCACCAATCAAAAAGTTACATAAAATTTATTCGGCTTGCCAAAAACAGGCACGGCGTGCACTCCCCTTTTGTGTATGATTTGGTGACAAAGTGTTTTAACGATAAAACGAAATATCCCGAATATGAAATTCTGAAATCGCACCGAAAAGCTTTGCGAAGCGATACTTCAACCTTTGAAATGAAGGATTTTGGGCAAGGTTCGCGAGTTTTTAAAGGCAGCGCAAGAAAAGTTTCCGCGGTTTTGAAAAATGCGGGAATGCGCAAAAAGCGACAACGGCTACTATTCCGCTTGGCGAAATATTTCAACAGTGAAAATGTTTTGGAACTTGGGACTTCACTGGGTTTGGGGACGGTTGCGCTTTCGCTTTCCAATGAGTTTTCTGCAATCAACACCGTGGAGGGCTGCCCCAATACACTAAGCAAAGCGCAGGAATATTTTGAGAAATTCAACTTGCACAATATACAGATACATCAGGAGCTTTTTAGTGAATTTTTAGAAAATACCTCAACACAATTTGATTTGATCTTTATTGACGGCGACCACAATGGCGAGCGGACCTTGGGTTATTTCAATTCACTTTTAAAAAAGGTGCACAACGACTCCGTCATCATTTTTGACGATATTTACTGGAGCAAGGATATGACCGTTGCTTGGCAAAAAATAATTACAAACGAAAATGTAACCGTAAGCATCGATACTTTTCAATGGGGATTGGTTTTTTTCAGAAAAGAGCAACCGAAACAGCATTTTGTGATAAGGATTTGATGAATGGATACTATGGTTACTGTGGTTACTGTAGATTCTATTGTTTATCGAATATTTTGTAACACTACGTTTATCTTTGCGTCTTACAAGCGATGATTAATTTAAAAAAAGTCCTCCTTTGGAGGATTTAGGGGGCTTATGAGTTTAGTAATTAAAATCCGAAATATCACTCGCGATTTTCCACTTGGGAACGAAGTGGTTAAAGTGTTAAAGGGAATAGATTTGGACATTGAGCGCGGCGAGTATGTAGCGCTGATGGGGCCTTCCGGTTCTGGAAAATCTACGCTGATGAACCTTTTGGGATGTTTGGACACGCCCACTTCCGGCAGCTACGAGCTAAACGGGAAGGACGTGAGCAATATGACCGATGACGAACTGGCTGAAATAAGAAACAAGGAAATAGGATTTGTGTTTCAAACCTTTAACCTTCTGCCGCGCACCACTGCCCTTGAAAACGTGGCGCTACCAATGGTTTATGCAGGCGCTTCAAAAAGCGATCGCACCGAGCGCGCAAAACAGGTTTTGACCGATGTAGGCCTGGCCGACAGAATGGACCATAAACCCAACCAACTTTCCGGTGGGCAAAGACAACGTGTAGCCGTTGGTAGGGCTTTGGTAAACAAACCTTCCATTATTTTGGCCGATGAACCTACGGGAAACTTGGATTCAAAAACTTCAGAAGAGATAATGAATCTTTTCAACGAAATACACAAAGCTGGCAATACAGTGATTCTCGTTACCCACGAAGAGGATATTGCTGAAAACGCCCATAGAATTATTCGCTTGCGGGATGGAATTGTGGAAAGTGATACTAAAAAAGTCGCGGTTGACAGTCGCAGTTGACAGTCGCAGTTTTCAGTAAAATTGTTTTAAAAGTGAATTCGTTAATTCGTATCATTATATTTCAATCGTAAATCGTAAATCTGCAATCGTAAATTTCTTGAATATGGAACTTTCGAACCCCATTGTTTTAATAATTGGCGGAATCCTGCTTCTTGCCATTCTCTATTTTTGGAACAAACGCAATGCTTCAAACCAGAAAGCACGTCGCAATAGAAATTTCCGCAGTAGCTATTACGAGCGGAAAAAGGAACGGGAAAAAGAAAGTGGGCGGTAGTCAGTTGTAGTGGCGGTAATGGACATTATTATACAAGAAGGTGGAACCAAGTTTACCAAATTTAATTTTTCAGAATCTTTTTTATTAAGCTTCCATTGTGAGTAGTGATCTGTAAAAAATATAAGCCATTTTGAAGATGGGATATATCAAGTTCTTTTACATCCCTTTCTTCTGAAAAAAGTCGTTTCCCGAAAATGTCATAGACAACGATCTCTTCAATAGATTCATTTTTTGAATCAATGAATATTTTATCACTGCTTGGATTAGGGGAAACCCTTAAATTTCTGAGTGAATTATCCATTACCCCCAAAATCATATAGTTTTCATACCATACAAGTTTATTGTTATTTTGGGAAGCGGCAAACACGTCCATATCGGTATCGCCATCGATATCGGCGGCACACACGGCCCGGGTTAATTTCAGTTCGTTGCCGATTACCTGTTTTGGCCCAAAGTTTCCGAGACCGTCAAGGTTCTCGCTCCAGGCGATCTCAGAGTTCTCCACAATGGCCGATTCCGTTGAACCGTATAGAACATCCACATCGCCATCATTGTCCAGGTCGGCACAAAAAACACTGGTACACTGCAAGGCTTCATTGGTCACGACCCGTTGCGGCCCAAAAGTGCCCTGCCCGTCGAGATTTTCGTGCCAGGCCACACGGTCGTCGCCATTGGTACAGCCCATAATATCCATATCGCCATCGCCGTCTATATCTGCACAAAAAACATCGGCTACGTATGCAGCCTGTCCTGCCACAATGTTTTGCGACCCAAAATTTCCCTGCCCGTCCAGGTTCTCGAACCACGAAATGGTAACCGTATTGGCCGAGTTGGCCACCACATCAAGATCGCCGTCATTGTCAATATCGGCAGCAAAAACCGATCTGCAGCCAAGCAAGTTAGAAGAAATGAGGTTTCGGGCAGAAAAACTGCCCAGACCATCCAGATTTTCGTACCAAGCAGCTGTATTTTGTTGATCTATAGCCGCAAGAATGTCTAAATCACCGTCTCTATCAAGGTCAACCCCTATGGCATCGTTAACATTATCCGCATTGTTATCAATTATTTTTGGAGGTCCAAAAGTTCCCGCCCCATCCAAGTTTTCTATCCATAAAACCTTATCTTGGTATGTATCCGACACTAATATATCAATATCACCATCGCCATCCAAGTCAGCTGTACTAACACCATAAATTTCTGATAGATCGACAATCAATTGCAACGACCCAAAGCTACCCTGGCCATCAAGGTTTTTATACCATGATACGCCATTTGTAGAGCGTGCCCCGGAAATAACATCGGGGTAGCCATCGCCATCAATATCGGCTACCGTTACCACTACGGGGAGTGCCGCATCTGTACCAATGAGCTGTTCTGTACCAAATTGAGCCAGGCTTTTGGGTGCCACAAAAACAAATATGACAAAAAGTAAGAGTTTCATAACAATAGGGAACGTCCGGAGACGTATATTTTGAGTTTCCGGACGTGGTTAAATCAGTTCGCTTCTTTAAAAATAACAGTCTGCTGCGTGCTACCGTCTTGATAGTTTTCCTCTATTTTATAGAGTCCTGGATCCAAGGTATTTATCAATGTAGGATTGTTTATACCCAATGAATCTTTGGGCGTTACGGTTATGTTGGTGTTAAACACATTGTCGTTAAACCTCGTAATTCTGCCATCCGTTGGTTTTCGGTTGTAGTTGTCGTAACACCTCCTTGCCTGGGGGTAAAAGACGGAACCTATTTCGTGCTTTATCAATATGGCAGAATGGTTAGGATGGACAATGGTGCTGTAATCCTGTTCGTTTTTATCTATCTGCAAAAGGATGGTGTTGTTGTTGGAATAGAACGAAATGTCATTATAATCGGCCGGTTCCGGACATTCGCAACGGCATTCCACAAAACGGTACTCAAAACCGGGCTGGAAATGGGGCGGAATGTAATGCGGCGGCAAGGGTCCGACCACATAATATTCCCCTTTATAGGGTTCATATAAAGATGCCACCGTTGTGGTAGCGTTTATCAATGGTTGGTAGGCCCCGATTTTTTCCCGCATTCTGCGAACCTGACCGGGAGTCAAGTAATCTTCTATGCAATCAAAACAATAGGCATCGCTCATAGCGTTTTTGACATCTTCAGGGAAAATTTGATATTGCACCTCATCCTCATCTTTTTCAGTACCGAAGTATTCACAATTTTCATTCACGTATGGGCAAAAGCCCACTCCGTTGTCAAAATGATAATAACACGTATTGGCAGCAGTATCCACAACATTGTCATCGGCACAAGGGGCATTATAATCATCGTTTTGATTACAAGGAGGAGGCGTTGCTATTCTTGTAGTATGTTCCTTATTGGAGCATCCATTTGTTTTAGAACGAGTATGGTACAGCCCTAGGGCATGGCCCATTTCATGAGTAGTAGTAACGCTATTTAGCTTGTCTGCCTTTAATATTATCATATCGCTGCCTACGCCTCTGGCAGCACCTCCAAATTCTGAACCATAGGGCACGTAGATGTTTATGGCATTTGGCGTTTTATGGTTGTTTGCTGCATAATTAAAAAATTGACCGATTTGACATCTGCCTACATTACCATAACCATCAGGGTCGTATTGGCCGGGATAGTTTACGCATTGATACGTGTCCGGTATTCCGTCACCATTGGTGTCCACTAACTCATATTTCACCAGTGGAAGGTTTGCGGGGGTTGTAAAGGAATCAT
>Ga0098037_1001287_pt1 | contig 11625 bp, 10 predicted proteins | sample 5_EtaG_FD_75050 | JGI IMG/M metagenome (GOLD analysis project Ga0098037, IMG submission 75050) | Marine viral communities from the Subarctic Pacific Ocean - 5_ETSP_OMZ_AT15132 metaG | ecosystem: Environmental > Aquatic > Marine > Oceanic | place: Pacific Ocean | collected 2015-01-08 | reverse complement strand
TCTTCAAGGCAGTATATAAGTGAGTCTTACGGTTTAACAGATAAAAATTCTTCTTTATTTAAAGCTTTAGGTCCTGAAATGTCTGAAAAATTTATAGGATATTTAGTTAATGAAGGTTTAGATAAAGATTTTACAGAAAGAGCTTTAAAAGGTGATTATGGTTTAGGCGCTGCTTTAGGTGAATATAGTGATTTTTATGAAAATTTAAGTACTTTGTTTGGTGGTAAATTTACGCCTGATCAAATATCAAATTTAGAAATAACAAGACAAGCTGATCTTTCTACATATTTAAATAATTTTTTAACTGAAAACAAAACTATACAAGATAATAAAATAATTGATGGTTATATAGCTACTAATCCAGAAAAATTTAAAGGATTAAATCCTGTAGAGCAAAAAGCTTTAGCAAAAAAGTTAATATCAGAACTTTCATGGAATGAAGACAACTTAGTTAGTTTTGATATGACAGATTATGAAAGTATTGGAAATTATTTAAAAAATTACTTTCCTGAATTAAACACAGCGCTTGGAAAAAAACAACAACTGCAAAATCAAAAAATTGCAGATAAACAAAATAATGGATCTTGGACTGGGGTTTTAGACGATACTGTAGACTCTATGAATCAAGCGATTACTTCAAGACTAGAACAATTTTCTACTTTTGCTTTAGGAGATGCACTAGGATATGATTTAAGCGCTTATAAAAATTCTTTAAGAGCTAGAGATCTAGTTTCAGCTGGATCTGTTCAGCAAGCTTATATTACAGGAAAATCAATTACAGTAGACGGTAAAAAATATATATTACAAGATGATGTTGTATATGACGCAGATACTAATACTCCTCTAATTAATCAAAAGGCTATAATGCCAGGACAAGGATTTAAAACTATAAAAAGCGCTTTAATAGACAGCGAAGAAACTTCATCTTCTGTAAGCGCTGCTAGTAGTGTTGTGCAAATAGCTGGAGCTACTACAGGTTTAGCTTTTGATTTATTTCTTACAAGAGGAGTTGGTGGAGTAACTGGTTTAACTAGAAGTCTAGGATTAAAAAATATAATAAGATTACCTCAAGCTAGAATTAATGGCATGCTTTATTGGAGTGCTTTAGGAGCTGCTCAGGGCAAATTAACTACTTATCAAGAATTAATGAATAACGGTGTTAATAGTAGTTTAGCAGCTAAGCTTTCAGATGATGCAGCTGTTCAAACTTCTATTATCTACGGAGCAGCAGGTGCTTTTAGTCCAACAGAAAAATACTTTAACGCTTTTAATAGAAGTTATCTTTTACAAGATAGAATAAAAAAAGTGGTAGCACAATATACAGCTAAAGGTAATAAAAAGTCGTTATCAGAAATACTTAAATCATTATTACCTACTAAATCAGGAACTGCTCAGACAGCTTATAACATTATTGGCGAAGAAGTAGAAGAAAACCTTCAAGAGTTTTTTACGCAAGAAGTGATAAACGAAAAAATAAATAAAACATTAGGTAGAGACGTTTTAGATGATGAATATAGTACTTCAGAATTTGTGACTACAAATATAGTTTCTGCAGGTGTTTCTTTTTCAGCAACACACATTAAAGTACCAGGAAGCACTTCTAATTACGATCAACTTGTTTCTAGTTACTATGCAATGGCTCAAAACCCAAGTGAAACTCAAAAAGCTTTAAATAACTTAGTTGAAAACGGTGAAATAACAACTGAGCAAAGCTCTGATATATTAAAACAAGTTAGAGCTGTTTATAATCAATCTAGTAAAATACCTAATACTGTATCATCTGAGACACTTTTAAATTCTTCTTTAATATTACAAGATATATCTGATTTAGAAAGTAGACTTAAAAATATTGATCCTGCTTTTCAAGATAGAATAAAAGAAAAAATACAAGAAAAAAGAGAAGAATTATCAGAAATTGTTAAGCCAGAGTTAGAAAAATCCTTATCTAGAGTTGGATCTCGCAAAAAAGCTGAAGAAATGGATGTTGGTTTTGAAAACTTTGAAAATCAAAATGATTTAGATTCAGCTGCAGAAACTCTAACACAAGAAGGATTTAAAGTTGAAAATACTTTAGGTTATGGAATGTCTTTGTTACATGAAGACGGTAGAAGAATCGTGTTAATAAATGATCAAGTTGCTGGTGAAGATAATGTTTATACAACTGGTCACCATGAAGTGTTACATCCGTTTTTCGAACAAGCTTTAAAAGGAGATCCTAAACTAGCAATAACATTTGGTAAAGCTTTAATGAATCACTTTCTTTCTGAAAAAGGCAAAAGTATAATTGGCGGTGAAGAGTTTATAAGAAGGTTTTCACAATACGTTAACGATAAAAAATACACGGCAGAAATGACGTGGTCAGAAGTTATTCCTTTAATGAGTGAAGCTCTTTCTAAAGGAGATGTTAAATATACTAAAGAAAATAAAGGCTGGTGGGACGAGTTAAAGTCACAAGTAAGTTCATTTTTTAATAAATCAGGTTTAAATATCACTTTTGATACTGGTAAAGACATATTTGATTTTCTTGCTGCTTACAACGAATCTACAGAAGCAGGTAAAGGCTGGTCTGAAGCCCAGAAAAAAATAATTAAAGAAGGTGCTAAAGGCGAACTTGTTACTAAAGGTTTAAAAACTGAAAACACTTATGTATTAAAAGAAAATGAAACAATACAAGATGTAGCAAATAAATTTGATATTACGGTAAAAGAATTACAAGTTATAAATAAAACAAGTGGAACTGATTTAAAAGCCGGAGATGAAATTATAGTTGACGCAGCAGGCCAAGATATTCAAAATATTTCTGATGTTCTTACAGCTCAAGAAATAGCAGCTCAACAAGACGATCAAGCTACACAACCGCTAAAACAAGCCGCAAGTAAAAGAATAGATCAAACTGAAGAAACTCCTGAACAAGCTACAAGAAATAAAGATCTAATGCAAAAGATTATTGAAGGAGATGTTAGCGCCGCAAATACACTTGTTCAAGAAAACTCTGGCTTAATACTACCATTATTAAATTTTAATCCAGATATAACCGCAGAAAGCGGAGTAACATCTGAAGACATATTGCAGGCTGTCACAGACATGATGACACCTGGTATGGTTGATCTAGTTTTTACTAAAGAAAAAACAGGGATATCAAGAAAAACATCATTAGCAGAAGAATATGCTCAAGAAAAAGGCGAGGTCAGTACTTTTTTAGGAAGACTTGCTCAAAGAAAAAAAGAAATATACACAGCTGCAGGACTTGATCCTAATAAATTTAATTTAGTTGCTATTGATTCTTCTACTAAACAAATAATAGATGAAGGATCAGACGCTAAAAAACCTAAGCTAGAAAAAGAAGTAGCTACCACTCAGGTAGATCCAAGAGAGTTTGGGCCTGTTACAGAAGGTAATAAACTTAAAGATGTAGAAGGCATAGTTAAAGTAACTGATAAACAAAGGTTGACGTTTAAACAACTAGCTTCTAAAAACTTCGATAAAGTTTCACAAGCATTATTTGGTATGCCTGGTAAAAAAGTAAAAGGTAACGCTAGCTTGAAGTATGCTGATGTTAAAGGTAAACCTGTTTCTTCTGAAGCTAGTAAGCTTCAAAATATTTTTAAAAATGTTGAAGATGTTAGAAGCTTTATAAAAGCTATGCCTCCTTATAATGTTGCTACAAGTCAAACAGTAATAGATAAACAAGGTAAAACAATAGACGTTTCTAAAGACATTAAAGGCAGATCTATAGCTATAAATCCTACAGTATTAAAAAAGTTCTATCAACCAGTTACAAGAGCTATAGAAGGTATATCAAACAAAAGCGGTAGAAGCTTAGGTAGTACTAGTCAAACTCAGGTATATGAATTAAAGCCAGAGTATAGAGGTAGAATAACAAAAGCAACTATAGAAGGTTTACAAAAAAGTCTTGGTATTAACAAAGGAGAATTAAGCGTGCCAATCAAAGGACCAGCTAGAACAGAGTTTGGATCAATACTTACTGGACTGTCTAAAATGTATGTAGACAACCTTATAAACACCGTAGGCAGATCTAAACTCACTACAGATCAAGCTAAAGCAGATACTGGGGCTGGTAAGTCTAAAGCAATGGCTGCTAAAAGAATTAAAATTAATACAAAAGAAGAGTTTACACCAAAGCAACTTACTACATTAGGTGAACTTTCTAGTTTAAGAAGCAAAAAGCAATTAGCAGATAAACTTGACTTTGATTCACCTGCTATAAATGAAAAAAGCAGACCAGCTTTACAAACTAAAATGCTAGAAGCTGTTAAAACATACAAGCTAGACAATGCTGTTATAGAGGCGGGTGTTATGGCTAGCGGTGGTAAGCAAACATTTTACGGTAAAAAAGGAGGTAAAATGTATTCTTCAGCTAAGTCAGCTGTAGAAGCTGGTATAAAAAATCCTATTAAATTTGGTAAAACAACAGATGGTAAGTTTCTTCCAATTAATACTCCAGGAATAACAAACTGGGTTGCAAGACCAGGTAGATTATATTACGGTAAAAGTGATCCTGCTTATAAAGATTTATTAAAATCTGCTAAAATATACGATGGACCAAAGCCTAAAAAAATAATACCGTCTAGAGCTTTTTCTACAAACCCTAAAACAAGAGCAGAAGCTTTACAGGAATCTAAAGATAACATGAAAGTTTTAGATCATGTTGTAACTAAGCTTGCCGACGCTGTGGCTGATGGTATGCCTTTAGAAATAGCAGGAGATATAATAATACAAAGTTATCAAGCCACAAGTGGATTAATAAAAATAGCTGCTCCATTTAAATACAAGTCTAAGGTTTTTAGATATGGTGGACCTAACTCTAAAAAACAACAAAGAGAAGGTAAAAAATATAGAGAAGAACATAATCCTCCAGCTTCTGTGGTAGGCGCTGAAATAATGTTTGCTATAAAAAACAACGCCTCAAAGCCTATAATGCAGGCTATTAAAGATAATTATTATCAAACACAACTGTCTAAGTTTGATGACGCTTTATTAGATGAAGCAAAACTTGACGCTACTTTAGTAGAAGGTCAAACTATATTTGATAATCCTATAAGCAGACTTGCTGCAGCTGGAATAAATCTACAGTCTTTAGAAAATCCTTTTACAGGTAAAACTATAGCAGAAGATAGCGGAGTTGGTATAGATCCTAAAATCTATAACAACTTAAATAGAGATCAGCAAGAACAAGCATCTGCTATACAAAACCAACAAATAATAGAAGGCTTGTCAAACCCAGAGTTAGATGTTAAAAAATCTATAGATTTATTAATACCATTAGCTGAAGGCAAAGCAAGAGAATCTAAAAGATTAAACAATGGTTTATCGCCTAACTCATTAAAATACGACGGCTTTGTTCCTATAGATAAAGTAATTACAGATTTAGGAACAGCTGATAAAGCCTTAAACAACGCTAGAAGATCAAATGCTCCCGTTAAAAAAATACGTGTTTTTGATTTTGATGACACTTTAGCTAAGTCGAAAAGCATGGTAATTGTAAACATGCCTGATGATACTACACGCAAAATAAACGCTACACAGTTTGCAACGCAAGCAGCTGACTTACAAGCACAAGGTGCTGAGTTTGATTTTAGTGAGTTTAGTAAAGTTGTTGAAGGTAAAAAAGGGCCTTTGTTTGATGTAGCTGAAAAAATAGCTAAAGCAAGAGGTACTGATGATATATTTATATTAACAGCAAGACCTGCTAATGCCGCAGGGCCTATACAAGCTTTTATGAAGGCTAACGGAATTAATATACCTTTAAACAATATTACAGGCTTAGGCGACGGCACGGCTGAAGCAAAAGCAAGATGGATAGCCGGTAAAGCAGCAGAAGGTTATAATGACTTTTACTTTGCTGATGATGCTGTTAAAAATGTAAAAGCTGTAAAAGATGTTTTAAGTCAAATAGACGTAAAGTCTAAAGTTCAACAAGCAAGAGCTAGTAAACGTAATACGTTTGATACAATAGTAAATGATATGATCGAATCATCGTCTGGTATTGAATCATATAAAACATTTTCTGCTGCTAAAGCTAGAACTATAGGTAGAGATAAAGGTAGATTTGATTGGCTTACGATGTCTTCTTCAGCTGAAGATTTTAAAGGATTATTATATAGATTATTAGGTGATGGTAAAAAAGGCGAAGCTCAGTTTGAATTTTTAAAGAATAATCTTATTGATCCATATAATAGAGCTGAAGACAGTATAATTCAAGCTAAAATATCTGCTTCAAATGACTTTATGGCTTTAAAACAAAAGTTTGTAGGTTTACCTAAAACACTAGAAACTGAAACTGGCATTGGTAAGTTTACATACCAACACGCACTTAGAGTTTATATTTGGACAAAACAAGGTATGTCAATACCTGGTATTTCAAAAGCTGATGCTACAAGGCTTAATAAGTTTATAACAGGTGACACTAAGCTACAATCTTTTGCTGATCAACTTATAACAATACAAAAAGACAAGCCTTATCCTGAACCTAGCAAAGAATGGTTAGGTGGTAATTTAACTACAGATATCATTGGTGGTATAAATAAAGTAAACAGAGCAGAGTATCAAAGAGAGTGGCAAGAAAACGTAGACATTATATTTTCGCCTGAGAATTTAAATAAAATGGAAGCCGCGTATGGTACTCGTTGGCGTAAAGCTTTAGAGAATAGTTTAAAACGTATGAAAGCCGGTACAAATAGATTAGGTTATAATGATTCTAGTAATGCTATTATTGACTGGGTTAATAATTCTGTTGGTGCTGTAATGTTTTTAAATACAAGATCTGCACTACTTCAAACTATATCTGCTGTAAACTTTTTAAATTGGGGTGATAATAATATTATAAAGGCGGGTCAAGCGTTTGCAAATCAAAAGCAATATTGGTCAGATTTTCTAACACTTATGAATTCTGATTTTTTAGTACAACGTAGAAACGGTCTTAAAATAAACGTAAGTGAATCTGAAATAGCTGACGCGGTGAAAGATTCTCAAAACAAACCTAAAGCAGCTATAGCGTTTTTGCTTAGCAAAGGTTTTGTATTTACAAGATATGCTGATAGTTTTGCTATTGCTTCAGGTGGTTCTACTTTTTATAGAAATAGAATTAAAAAGTATTTGAAAGAAGGCATGGATCAAAAGCTAGCAGAACAAAAAGCTTTTGAAGACTTTAAAGATGTAGCAGAAGAAAGTCAACAGTCTAGTGATCCTTCTAAAATCAGTATGCAACAAGCATCTGGTGCTGGTCGTGTTATACTTAACTGGGCTAACACTCCAATGCAGTACGTAAGAATACAAAAACGTGCGTTACAAGATCTTATTGCGGGTCGTGGAGATGCTAAAGTACACATATCAAGAATAGCTTATTATGGTGTTGTGCAAAACTTAATATTTAATGCATTACAACAAGCTTTATTTGCTATAGGTTTTGGTGATGATGACGAAGACGATGAAAAGAAAAAGAAGGCTAAAGATAAAAAAATAGCTAGAGTTGCAAATGGTATGATTGACTCTCAATTAAAAGGTTTAGGTATTTCAGGAATGGTTATGCTTTCTGCTAAAAATACTTTAATGAAAATTTATGAAGAATCTAAACAAAAAAGACCAGAGTATGAAGCGGCAGCTATTGAAGCTTTGAGTTTTTCACCAGCTATAAGTTCTAAGTATAGAAAATTTGTTGGTGGTTTAAAAAGCTTTAGCTGGAATATGAAAGAAATTAAAGAAAAAGGTTTTAGCCTTGATAATCCAGCTTACTTAGCAGGTGCTCAAATTATTACAGCTTTTACAAATTTACCTATTGATCGTGTTATGAAAAAAGCTAATAACATAAGAGGTATTTTAAGTGAGCAATCTCAAATGTGGCAAAAAGTTTCTATGGCTCTTGGTTATTCTTCTTACGATGTTGGTTTACCATATTATGGAGGCTGGGATAAACCAGTTGAACCTACAGAAGAAGAAATTAAACAACAAGAGTTTGATAAGCTTAAAAAAGATACAAAGACGCAAGATCAAATAGACATGCTTTTAAAATTAGGTCTTACTAAAAAAGAAATAAAAGATTTAGGTAAAGAAAATGATAGAGTTAAAAAAATAATTGAACTACAAAATGCTGAAGTTGAAGTTGATGGAGAAAAAGTAGAAATAGTAAAACCAAAAGAAACAAACGAAGAAAAACTAAAACGTCAGTTTGATTCTATTAAAGCTGAAAATAAACCTGATCAAGTAAAAACATTAACTAAGTTTGGCTTAAGTAAAAAACAAATTAGAGATCTTAGATATGAAAAAAATAGAGTTGAAAAAATTTTAGAACTAATGAATAAATAATTATGGCAAAATCACCTATATACGGAAAACTGTCTGCGTCTTGTAAAGCAGCAGCTAAAAGAAAATTTAAAGTATACCCTAGTGCGTATGCTAACATCTGGGCTTCTAAGCAACAGAAAAAAGGTAAGTGTTAAATGGCAAAAGCATATCGCGGAGTTTTAAAAGCTCGTATAAATAAACTATACGGAGGCGATGTGACTTGTGCTAAAGTTAAAAAACTAAAAGCTAGAAAGGAAGCTACTGGTAGAGATAAGCAGCTTGCTAACTGGTTTATAAACATGCAAGATTGTAATGGCAAAAGAAAAAAGACCTGAGTGGAAAGACTCTGATGCACCAGACGCAAAAGGTAAGTTTAAAGAGCTTAGCTGTGATGCTTTAGCTGATTGGCTTATTAAAAGTAGAAAAGGTAATAAAAAGAAAATTGTTGGTAGTTTAAACCAACAAATAGTGTTTAACCGCAAACGCAACCCTAGTTATGCTAAAAAAATGAAGTGTGCTAGGAATGCTGCTATGCGTAAATTAGATAAGAAATAATGGCATACGAACAATCAAAAAAAACACCAATGCTACACTGTGCAGCTACTGTTATGCACTCAAAGCCTTGGAATAAAATGCGTAATAGAACTGCAGCTATATCTGGTAGAGGAGATGGTAATAAAGTTGGGCTTGCTCACGCTGAAAAATTAAGAACTTCACCATTTGAAAAAGGTACTAAAGGTGGTGGTACTACTAAAGTTTGTTTACCTAAAGCTAAAATAGCTAGCATGAGCAAAGAAGAAAGACAAAAAGTTATTAATGCTAAACGTAGTGCTGCTGCAAAGGGTGACTATAAAAGATCTAGTAAAAGCAACGTTAGCGGAACAAGCAGTGGTGGTAGCTTAAAAAAATGGTTAGAACAAGATTGGAGACAAGTTGGTGATCCATCTAAAAAATGCGGAGAAAAATGAGTTTATCAGATATAAAGTTATATGCAATGAACGCTGGAACACTAGGCGTTACAACTTTTACTCGTATAGAAGACGGTTTAAAAATACTTTTGCTTTTAGTTACAATAGGTTATACTATATCTAAATGGAAAAACGTAAAACAAAATGAGGGAAATAAATAAAATAATAGTACATTGTTCTGCTACTCAAGAAGGTAGAGATTTAGATGCAGCTGAAATAAACAGATGGCATTTAAAAAGAGGCTGGAAAGGTATAGGATATCACTATGTGGTTTTACTAGACGGCACTATAGAGTACGGTCGCAATATATATGAACAAGGTGCTCACGTTAAAGGTCACAATAAAGGTTCTATAGGAATTTGCTATATTGGAGGTGTTGAGTCAGAACGTGGCTCTAACGGCAAATGGATTGCTAAAGACACTAGAACACCAGAACAAAAAGAAAGTTTATTACTGTTATTAAAAACATTAAAAAAAATGCATCCGCAAGCTGTTATACACGGACATAATGAATTTGCTAGAAAATCATGTCCATGCTTTGATGCTTATAACGAATATTGTAACATATGAATTCACCACTTAAAATAAAAGAAGCTGCTTATGAAAAGCAGAATAGAAAAATGCGATCAAAGCATAAGAAAGAAACTGGTAAAACACTAGGTGATAGACAAACATCTGGCACAGGTAAGCGTAGAGTTTCATTTGCTTGTAGATTTGCTGGCATGGCAGGCGCTTTAAAAGATGCTAAAGGCGAACCAACTAAATTAAAAATGGCATTAAAAAAATGGGGTTTTGGTAGTAAAGAAGCTGCTAGAAATTTTTGTAATAAACATAAATCTAAAAAATAATGAAAAGTAATTCACCGTTCTATCAAGATAAATGTCAAGTCGCTTGGGATAAATGGGAGGCAGACAGAATGAAGTCTAAAAGTTTAACTAAAGATACTAGAGCAGGAACAGAAGCAGCTGCAAGAGAGCTAAAAGAAAAAGGAGAATATGAATGCGTCGACGGCGTAATAAAAAGAAAAGAAGATAAAAACAAAGATAAAGATTAATTATGGGAAAATTATTAGTAAAATGGGGATTAGCAATACAAGCGTTCTGGTGTAAGTGTTGTTGTAAATGGAACTGGTTAGTTTCAAAATTAGTTATTAACGTAGCGGACTGTCCAGTTGCAGAATGTATTTGTAAAAAATAAATATTATGAGTAGTATATTTTCAGGTCCTTTTATGCAGAAAAGACCTTTTGTATCAAAACCTGGTAGAGGTAGTAGCACAGGAAATAAAATAAGGCTAAAAGGAAATTATAAAGAAGGAACTTTAGCTAGTGAAGATGATATAGACGAAGCTCTTGGAATTCCAAAAGGAAAAAAAACTGGAGTTTCAGGCCAAGACTATAGCTCTGTAAGAGTAGACGCAAAAGGACCTTATGTTATTAAGTTAAAAGATGTTGATAAAGAAATAGACGAAGGAGATTTTTAGGAACAAAGATAACTGGGCGTACCATACCCAAAAGTTCCTGTAACCAAAGGGGATCTCAAGCGAGGTCCCCTTTATTATTATCCGTCACAGGCTATACAGTCTTCACTCATTGCTTGTTGAGCTATATCACCTCTTAATACAGACTCGGTACGAGTATAATATAAAGTTTTAATACCATTTTTCCACGCTTGCATATGAACTTGATTAATCCATTTAGGTGTTGCTACGCTAGGAAAAGCTAAGTTTAAACTTACTGATTGATCTATATACTGTTGTCTAATACCAGCCTGATTAACTAGCTCTAACTGATTAATCTCTTTAAACGTTTTAAACACTTCTTTAGCCGGTATGTCGTGAGGTCCAACCACAATGCTGTCAAGCTCAGATAAACCTTGAACGCTACCACCATCTGAGAGAATTTTATCCCAAGTTTCATTTGTATTGATTTTAAGTTTTCTAAATAATTTTAATAATGTAGGATTTTTTCTTATAAAAGTTCCTTTAGCTGATTGTTCTGTAAATACATTTGCAGCCCAAGGTTCTATACCTGCTGAAACATTACCACTAAGCTTACTATTAGATACAGTAGGCGCAATAGCACGAAGGTGAGTATTACGGTAACCAGTACCAGCACACCATAAAGGCTCGCCATAAGTTTCGGCCAACGACATAGAAGCTCTTTCGCTTTCAATTTTAATTTGCGAAAATATTTTCCTAGTTTCAAACTGAGCAAGCAAGCCTTCAAAAGGAATAGCCTTTTCTTGGAGATACGTGTGCCATCCGAGTACACCCAACCCAAGCGCTCGTCCTTTTGTAGCAGAACGAATGGCATTTTCAAAACCTCTAAGTCCTTTTGCTCTTTGAATAAATTCCTC
>Ga0098037_1001286_pt1 | contig 11637 bp, 5 predicted proteins | sample 5_EtaG_FD_75050 | JGI IMG/M metagenome (GOLD analysis project Ga0098037, IMG submission 75050) | Marine viral communities from the Subarctic Pacific Ocean - 5_ETSP_OMZ_AT15132 metaG | ecosystem: Environmental > Aquatic > Marine > Oceanic | place: Pacific Ocean | collected 2015-01-08 | reverse complement strand
GACAAGGTTAATCATACCGATGTCTTCACAGCAGGTGACGAATATAGAGTAGATATTGTTTGGCTATTTAGCTTTGACGATGTACCAGCTATATTTAAAAGACTCATAACATATAGAGCTGCAGGTAGAGCTGCTACTCAATTAGTCACTAACCAACAACTTGTTCAACTTATACAAGTACAAGAGCAGAATGCTAGAGCTGCATGTATGGAGTACGAATGCAATCAAGGTGACCATAACTACTTAGGTTATCCACATGAGTCGTCATTTAATACCTACAAACCTTACATAGGATTGGCACGATAATGGCAGGAATATCTCAACAAATCCCAAACTATATATTAGGTATATCAGAACAGCCAGACGAGTTAAAGCAGCCTGGACAAGTAGTAGATTTAAAAAATGGTATTCCTGATATAACTCATGGTCTAGTCAAGAGACCTGGAGGTAAATTAATATCAGCTATCACACCTAACAGTGGTACTTTAAGTTGGTTCCATGTCTATGAAACAGAAGAAGATCAATACATAGGATGTGTAAAAACTGATGGTGTAATTCAGATGTGGCGTACCAGAGATGGTGCTGTTATACCTGTAGATTATGCATCAGTTCCTGGTACTAACCTATGTAGCTACCTAACTGGCTGGACTAAATCTACAGATATCCAACCATTAACTTTAAACCAAAGTACATTCCTTACTAACAGAACTCAGGCAGTAGGAATGAAAACTAGTGCTTCAGATTTATCACCTGCTGAAGTACATGAAGCAATCATTGAAATAACAACAGTTTCTTATGGTAAGCAATACGCTTTAGATTTATATGACCCAGCTGATACAACAACAACAAGTACCACAAGAGCTACATCTATTGAGATAGATGAACACTCTAGTCACGGCCATTGGTGGGGAGGTGAATCTCCTAGTGAAGGTAAATGTAAGAAGATGGGTAGAGCTGTTATAACAGCAGCTCCTGACACCGTAAGAACTGGGACAAAAAATTTGAGGGTTGACTACGATGTTAGATGTCAACCTGTAGTAGACCCTTCTAACCCTGGGGATAGTTCGAGTGGTGCTCAGTACGACAATGCTTATCAGCCTTTTATAAAACTTCAGTTTGGTGGAGAAGGTTTTCTAACTAATGATACATTTACTATCTCAAAAGAAGATGGATTCTCTAGTCAAGTAAAGATTAAATCTCACGTAACCCTTTCATCTAGAGCTACTCTTACAGGTGCTCAAGGTACAAATGGCACTTGCATGGTTAGACCAGCGGCTACCTCATCTTCTACTGATGAGTCTGTAACTGCTGCAGGTATCTTAGGAGATATGAAAACAGCACTTGAGGCTCTTAAGCCTAGTGGTATGACAGTGAATGTTGTAGGTAACTGTTTACATATAAAACATACCTCCGCATTTAACGTCACAACTCCAGAACCAACATTGATGAATGTTGTTACTTCTGAAGCTAATAATGTAGGTGAGCTTCCTAAGTCATGTAGACATAACTATGTTGTTAAGATTGTAAATAGCTCTGATAGTGATGATGATTACTACTTAAAGTTCCAAGTTGATAATGTTGATTCTTCAGTAACAGCAGATAGATTTGGTACTGGTACTTGGGTTGAATGCCCTAAGCCTGGTATTCCTATAACTATTGATGCAGATACAATGCCAGTCCAAGTACGTAGAGTACTTCCTGGTACGTATGCAATTAATGGTGGTAGTTCTCAATCATATTCCAACGGTGTATTTGAAGTAGTGAAACCTGCGTGGATAAATAGACATGTAGGAGATGAAAGTACTAACCCTGATCCATCATTCATAGGAAAGAAGATACAAAAACTATTATTCTTTAGAAATAGAATATGTGTTTTATGTGACGAATTTGTAGTTCTATCAGTATCAAATGACTTCTATAACTTCTTCTCTAAGACTGCTCAGTCAGTCAGTTCAGACGATCCTATAGACCTGATATCAAGCTCAACATATCCAACAGTTTTATATGATGCTATAGAGGTAAATAGTGGTTTACTAATACACAGCTCGAATCAACAGTTTATGTTGACTACAGATAGTGATACTTTCTCAGCTTCCACTGCAAAGATAAATTACTTATGCTCCTATAACTTTAACCATGATACTGTTCCATTCTCACTAGGAACAACGTCAGGTTTTGTCAATAGCACAGGTAAGAATGCAAGATTCTATGAGATGTCAAATGTCCGTAGAGAAGGTGAGCCAACTGTAATTGAACAAAGTAAGATTGTCTCGAAGAAGTTACCTATAACGATTAATGATGTCACAGTATCAAAAGAAAATAATGTAATACTATTTGGTAATAGTGGTGTATATGACTACGATAACAATGAGGTATGGGGATATAGATACTTCAACAGTGGAGAGAAGAGGCTTCAATCAGCTTGGTTTAGATGGGAACTTCCTGGTAATGTTGTCTATCATAAGATCTTAGATGACGTTTATTATGCTGTTCTTAAGAATGGATCTAACTACACACTAGAAGCATTTGATGTTAAGAAGCAAGACGATACAACAGAGATAACTGATTATCGTATTCATTTAGATACACACTCTATTGTTTCTGCACTAGCATCTAATACATATAACTCAACTACAAAGAAAACTGTATTCCCTAAACCAACAGGATATAACAGTTCTAGGCAATTAGTAGTTTATAACAATAATTCAGGTAATGACTTAGGTAGATATGGTCTAGTCACTGTTAATGGTTCTAACTTAGAAGTAGATGGAAATTGGACAGGAGCTAATTTAATACTTGGTTATCAGATAGATTGGTTAGTTGAAATACCAACTATCTATGCGACTAAGAGTTCTGGAGATAAGCAAAAAGCTGATACTAGATCTTCGCTTGTTATCCATCGACTACACTTTACCTTTGGCGAAACAGGTAGTATAGAAACTACATTAAAGAGAAAGGGTAGAGCTGATTTTACAGATAGTTATGAATCAATTGAGTGGGACTCATACCTTTCAAATAAAACGTCAATAGCTGAAGAATATGTTCACACAATTCCAGCGTACGAAAGAAATACAAATTTAACTGTACAACTCAAATCATCACATCCATCTCCAGCAACACTTCATTCAATGAATTGGGAAGGTGATTATAACAATAGATTTTATAAACGTGCTTAACAACTTTCACCCAATAACAAATGAGGCTGCAATCTATGTAGCCTCTAATTTATCCTTTGCAGATCGTAGAGAATGCGTTGAAGGATATGGACAAGAGAATGTCATGGACATTGTTATGTCAGCTTTAGTAGCTCCAAATACACAATACTGGAAAGCACCTAACGGCAAGAGTGCCGCTATAGGCGGAGTTCAGGAAGGTGGGAAGATATGGATGCTATGTACAGATACCGTCAGAGAGTATCCCCGACAATTTGCTAGGGATAGCTTACGTATGACTAATAGTAGACCAGAGAAGTTTCTTTGGAATGTTGTAGATGAACGTAACGGTACCCACTTAAAACTTCTTAGATTCTTGGGATTCAAATTTCTTAGAAAAGTACCATTTGGTCCCAAACAATTACCCTTTATAGAATTCTGTAAAATTCAATGTCAAACTACACAACTACATCAGCAGGTATAACAGCAGGGTTAGGATTTCTGTTTGATGCTGGTACAAAAATCTTTGGTAAAAGCGACCGTGATAAACAAGTTGACCGAAGGAATGCACTTGCAAGGAAAAAGCATCAATTTGAAATTCACAAATATAATAGAGATTTACTTGTTGGTAATATTGCTTGGAGAGATGATATCTTAAATTCAAGAGCTGCTATGAGACTAGAGAGAGATCAAGTTCTTGGAGAGATAGCTCAAGGTCATCTTGATACTTGGAATAACTTAGTAAATACAAACAATGACATCCAAACAAGTTTCGCCAAGATGCTTAGTGTCGGTGGAGGTGAGCAAGCTGGTAGACGTTCAGCTGCTACTATTGATCCTAGAAAAGCTCTGTTAGAGCATGGTCAAAAGGTAGCAGATCTAGGTGCAAAGCTTTCAGGAAGTGCCGCTAAAACTGCTCTTGCAAGTAGATTAAAAATAGATGTATTAAATAAGAAAGCTCATAATCAAGAGATTCAGAATCAACTAGGGGAGCCAATACCAGGCACACCACCTCAACTATTTGAGGAAGAATTAGAAACAAAAGAAAGCTGGGCTACCACTGCATTAGGTATAGGTCAAGCTGGTCTACAAGCTTACGATACATTCCAAACACTTAAACCAAAATCTGCAAAGAGATAAATAACAATGGCATCACTAAGACAAGCACTCAGCGATTTCTCTGCTAATGAGGATAGAGTTAGTGGTATAAAAACAGACCGCGCTCAAAACATAATTAACTCAGAAGAAAGAAAAAGTGATCGTCTTGTACAGTCATTGTCTTCTTTCTCATCAACACTAGCTGAAACATTAATTAAAAGAGATGAGAGAAAGATTGAAGATGAGATTAAAAGAGGTAGAGCTTTACAGATAGAGCACGATTTAGAGAAGATGGAGAATGAAGGTGTAAGCCCTGTTGCTCCAGAGAAAAAGGAACAATTTGAAAAGGATAAAGAATACCTTAAAGAGGCTGACTCCTTAGCTAAACATACAGCTAAACAAATAATAGATAATGGTGGTGACTTTGAAGATTCTCAAAAAGTAGCTAATCTATCTGGTTGGGCTTTATATGCTTATACGGCTCAGAAAGCACATACAGCTGGTAAGAACTACCAAGCCTGGATGGAAGGCGAGATGTTAGATGATGATAAAACACAGATTGAATTAGATGGTGTTGAATTCACTCCTAAAACTGCAAAGACTCTGAATCAAAAGAGAGCTGCAATGAAGGTATTACGTCAACGCTATGCAGAGGTTAATGATTTAGATGGTGTTAATAGAACTCTATTAGCTGAGGAAGGTGGTTATTATGATCAGGTTGGAGCTGCTAATACTGAAATTGTTGCTAAGTATAAAAAGCAATACGCTATAGAGAAGTCTTTCCAAATCAAACAAGGTGCGATAAATACATTCAAAGCTAATAAGAATTATGAGGAGTTATTTAACTCTCTACTAACTGTTGATCCAGAGGGTGATGGTACGGCTCTTACCTTTGAACAAGCTCTTGATGAAGTTGATTCAATCGTTGAAGATTTGATGGATACGGAGGAGTTTGGAGCAGAGGATTTAGAGAGAATGGGAAACCAAGAGGTTATAGACCCCACTACTGGTAAGAAAGGTAAACTCCGAGATGTAAGAAAGTCACGCTTTAGAAAGCTAGAGGAGAAACTTGTAGAAGCTCAACAAGATAACTTCAACTTCTCTGAACAGAAAAAAGAAAATCTATTCACGAGTGACGTTCAAAAACTTAAAGAAAAAGTATTATCACTTAATCGTTATGATTACAGCTCTGAGTGGCTAAGAGATGAATACCAAAAGCTAAAGGCTAAGCATGGTAAGCATTTCCAAGATGATGAGATGGATTCAATCATCTCTCAACATGCAAAACCAGAGGATTATGAACAACAATTAGGTCAAGCTGAAGACTTAAAGAAAGCTGGTTTATTAACAACAAAAGAATTAAGAAAATTTGATCTTGATATTCAGAAGAAATATGAAGATGATGCCAGGAGAATTGATGCAGCTACGTCTAAGGAGAATAAGGTTGATCTTCAATATCTAAAAGATCGTGTTGAGTTTGCAGCTAACGAAAGTGCTCTAGAGAAGAACGATCCTTCCGTTGCATTGATGCAAGCTCACATTGAAGCAAAGTATCAACAAGAATTAGCTAAGGCAGTATTAGCTGGAGATCCTAATGCTTCTCAAACTGCTAGAAATGTAGTAGATCAATGGTTTACAGGTTGGTCTTCTAACCTTAAGAATCTAAATGAGAAGGGGTATCAAGTACCCAACATGCCTACACCTAAAGAGATTAAGCAACAGTCAAAGCATAATGCTAATGAAATAAAAAGGCAGAATGAAACCATCTCCAAGTATGGAAGTAAAGAAGCTGGTGGTCTAGGTAACTTACTTAAACCTGAAAACATAGTCAGGTTAATACCTCCAGAAAGACTTGTAGAAAGTGCTCAAGCTTATGCAGAAGTAGGTCCACTTGGATTCAACTACCCTGCTGAAGTCGAGAACATCTACAGAAGATTTGGTTCTAGGCAGAACACTAAACATAACATCTACAAACAAATCATTGAGGGTACATTAGGTGTCAAGCTTGGTGATCCTCCTCCATCCGTAGTGAAGTTGGAGAAATACACCTCTAAAGCTGATCAGATATATCTAAAAGAAGGTGGTACAGATGCTTCTACTCGTTTCTGGGGATACACAGGACAAGTTTCTGGTATGCCAAATATTGAGATTGTGCCTGATGGTGTAGGAGAGATTGTATTTAATTTATCTCAAGAAAGTGGTATGCCTTTTGGGGAACTTGCGTCTGGATATGAATTCTTTAAAGCTAATCCTAAAGTTGCTGAAGTTTACGGAGTATCTACAACTGGAAAGATTGATTGGAATAGATTCGGGTTAGCAATGATGCATATCAAAAACCAAACTGGCCGAGGTTTCCAAATGGCTGGCGAAGGTGCTCAAGCCTTCGGTGAAGGAGTCGTAGATTTTACAGAGAATGTACAAGGTAGATTATCTCAATTTGCTGAAGATACTCGCACTGAAGTAGACGCAGCATTAGAGGAAAGCTTGGCTAATAACTTATCTTTAGGTGAGGGATTATCTGGTAAAGCTGCAGGTGATTGGATAGCTGAACAACTAATAAACTTAGGTGTAGATATAAGTAAATTTGGATCTGATCAAGTTAATAATTTAATTAATTCAATACTTGGTGATGTACCAAACTTAGATGAAGATCAAATTAGATCTTTTAATAATGCTGCTTTTAAATATGAACCTTCACCAGAAAACTTAAACGCTACTAAGAGAGCTAGATACTAATGGATGAAACCTTAGAAGGTTTCCAAGACCCAGCCTTACAGCTGGATTTAAATGAGGCGATTGATGAAGAAGATCTACTCCAGATGGAGCAAGATGAAACCGAATTACTCACTGAAGAAATAGTCCCTACGGAGGCTGTCGAAGAAACTCAACAAACACAAACTCCTTCTACGGAAGGACAACAACAACAAGCTCAACAACCACAACAGAAAGGTAATGCAGCTAAAACTACAGCTGAAGCTGCTTTGTCTGTACCCACGGGTGCCTTGGATTGGGGAATTGGTGCATTCAATAAAGTAATGCCTGGGGAAGCTTTAGATCTTCCTGAGATTCCTAAATTCCAAAACGAAGTAACTCAGTCCATTAGAGATATCTCTTCTGTAGTTGTACCAACAATCTTTATAACTAAAGGTTTAGGTGCTGCTGGTACTGCAGCTAACGCTAAAGTTGGTTGGAAGATAGGAGCTGACCCATTTGTTAAATGGATTAGCAATGCAGGTATAGCTGGAATGTCAGGTGTAATAGCTGATGAGTTCGCACCTGTACAAGAAAGAGATCACAATATGATGGGCATGTTGAAAGAGACTTGGCCAAGAACATATGGTTGGGTCTCTGATGACTGGGCTACATTGGATGATGATGAGCCTGATATTAAAAGAGCTAAGAATAGAAATGAAGGATTGTTTATAGGATTCGGTACTGACGTTTTAGTTGGTGCAGGTAGATTAGCCAAGTCACTGAAAGGAGTGACAAAGGCAACTCAATGGATACCTGAAAACGAGAAAGCTTCAGTCATCATCAAAGCAATGGATGAACCTAAGCTTTCAGATGATCCACTAGAGAACGTAGTACTTCAATCAGCAAAGAGAAGGTACGATCAAACAACTGAATTCGGTGATGTACGTATAACTAAGTCAGTTAACCTAGACGAACCAGTCTTGGGTTATCACGATTTATATGACTACACAGAAACAGGTATGAGATCAGGTGATCCAGGTGGAGTACTCGGAGCATCAGTGGACGTAGTTAAGATCAGTAAGAATATTGATACTATTCATGGAAGAGTAGGTTCTGTTGTTACAAACGGAGCTATTGATTTCTTAGTAGATGGTGATGACGCAGGACATAAACTTATAACCCACGCAGCTGATGTACTTAAAGATTCTAAGTATGGATATAATACAAGTAATGGTAGATACATAAGCCATAAAGAGATTGTTGATTCTGGAGAACAGATAGCAGCTGACCTTTACCGTATGGAACTACCTGAAATGCATAACATGCTTAAAGGTTTATCAGGTGTTGACGTAGATACAGGTGCAAGAGTGCTCAACTCTGAAGCTTATGCAGGTGTGATGAAGGCGATACAGAAATATACAGACGACTTTATCAATATGGATATAGCTCGTGCTCAAGCTTACATAGGAACTTCCTTTGCTGGTCAAGTTTCTGATATGGCTGAGGGTGCAAGATTTATGGTTGATAACTTACCAGCTGTTCAACGTGCTCAAGATCAGATCTTAGATCGCCTTCAATACCTAATGCAGATCAAAGGTACTACTTCTTACGCTAGAGGTAGGGCTTTGAACATGCTAAACCTTTGGAATCGTACAACTAAAAAATCAGTAAGTAAGGCAGATGCCCTGGCTGCAATTAAAAATGAGAAAAATTCCACATTAAAAGCTCTAGCTCGTATCCAACAGGAGTCAAAAACTACAATGGATACCTTAAGAGCAGTTAAGAAGGAACGTCCAGAACTACTTGGACCTTTAATGCTTGCCTACGAGGTAACAGATGGAAAGGTTTCTACCATTAGTCAACTAAATGACTACATCCAGAACACAACTGGTGTCTTTAAGAAGGCTTTATTTGACGGTAGATCTGATATGCCCTCAGCTTGGACACAAGGTATGTGGGCTAACATCTATAACTCAGTACTTTCATCCTTCTCTACTCCTATAAAAGCAGGTGCTTCTAACCTTGCTTTAATGATTGAACGTCCTATCGCTACTTTTGGTGGTGCGATGTTGAATGGAGATAAGGCTGTATTAAGACGTGCTAGCTATATGTATAACGTTGGAATGGTTGATACCTTACAACAGGCATATAAGCACATGAACCAAGTGTTCAGACGTGCAGCTGATGATCCAGGTTCTGTTGGCTACATCATGCGTGATGATATTGCACGTAAGAACCAAGACACAATGAATGTCTTACGTTCATTTGCTGATGCTAAGGAAGTTAATGGTGAGTTTGGACCTTCTGTACTGGTTAATCAGATAGAAACAATGAATGATATGGCCGAGCATCCTTGGCTTAGATTCAGTGCTAATGCTATGACAGCATTTGACGGATTCACACGATCATTTATTGGAAGCATTGAAGCAAGAGGTAGAGCATATGATCAACTATTTAAACTAGGTGGAGAGAAAGCTATCAATGCAGATGACGTAAAGAAACTAAGTAAAGGTCTTTATGATCAAATGTTTGATAACAAAGGCTTTATAACTGACGAAGCTGTTGAGTATGCAAGTAGAGAAATAGCTATGAACTTGAATAACAAGTCTGTAGATGCTCTTAGTGAACTCATTAAACGTGCTCCAATATTGAAGCCGTTCTTGATGTTTCCTAAAACCTCTATGAACATGCTTGCCTTTAGTGGTTCACATAATCCACTAGGTTTATTTGTCAGAGATATGAATGCTTTCAAACTTCCATTTGAACATGCATTAGCTAGTGGTACAGATATAGAAACTCTACTTAAATCTAGAGGATTACCATTTGAACAAGCTGCTTATGAAACTGTAAGAGCTGAATTAAAAGGTAGAAAGGCAATAGGAACTCTTACTGTGATGGGAGCTGTAGGTTTATTCACTACTGATCGCTTACATGGTAATGGTATGTATGACAAGACCAGACAGAAAGTAAGAAGAGAAGCAGGTTGGAAACCTAGATCATATAAAGGTTGGGATGGTAAATGGTATAGCTATGAGAACTTAGGTCCAATCTCTGATTGGTTAGCTCTTACAGCTGACGTTATGGATAACTTCGATACCTTAGATGCTAATGATATAGAGACTAATCTAAACAAGATGGGTTATATCTTATCTGCAAACCTAACTAACAAATCATTTACAGCTGGTTTAGAACCACTTAATGATGTGTTGGCTGGAAACCCAGCTGCAATGTCTAGATGGGGTGCAAGCTTTGGTAGCGGTCTAGCTCCTTTAAGTGGTATGAGAAATGAGTTAGGTAGATTATTAGAACCTCAACTCAAAGAGGTTGATCAAGACTTCTTCCAACTATTAGCTAATAGAAACGTAGGTGCCAAATCTGGATTACCTAATCTCTATGACTGGATTGATGGAGGAAAGGTTGGTGAACCTGAGAACTTCTTTACTAGGGTATGGAATACATATTCACCTTGGTTTAGAGTTAGTGATCGTATAAGCCCTGAGAAACAATTCCTTATTGATATTGAATTTGATGGTAGACCACAGTTAAGAACTAACGGCAGGGGTGTTGAATATACACCAACTGAAAGGTCTGAAGTAACTCAGTTTATGGGTGAAAGTAAGTTCTTTAGAGATGAAGTTCGTAAGATAATGAAGTCTATTGATGGTAAGCAATTCAGAAAAGAAATCAAATCTTCTGGTAATACCATGGATAGAGAGCTATATAAGCGAATTCATATGAGAATCAAGAAAGCTTTAAATAGAGCTAAAGGATTTGCTGAATCTAGAATCTCTAGCAAAGACTCTGTACAAGAGAAATTATTTATCAATAAGAGAATAGAAAATTACACCAAACGAGGAGAGCCAGAAAAGATAGAAGAGCTATTAAATAATAGAAATAAATAAAACCACCATGCTAAATAACAACATGCAAAAATGCCAGCAACCTATACAGATAATGGGAATACGCCTAATGGTAGTCAATTAGTATTTACCTATACGTTTCCTGCATTACAAACTGAAGATGTAAAAGTTGCTCTTAACGGAGCAGTTCAAGCGACAACTAAATACACGGTAGATAACACTAGTAGCCCTACAAAGGTTACCTTTAACAATACTAGTGTTGATAGCAATGTTCAAGAAAGCTCTGGTGCTCCAAAGTCGGGAGTTCAGGTAAGGGTTTTTAGAGAAACAATTGTTGGAAAGTCAACAGGTGATGAAGATCCTAAAGCTGTATTTGCAGCTGGATCTTCTGTAAGAGCTAGTGATTTAAACAACAACCAAGAGCAAGCTCTGTTTGGGATACATGAATTACAAGAGCAACCATTAGTAAGTAATGATATTGAAGACGGAGCCATTACAAGTGCTAAAATACATGATGGCACGATAGTTAATGCCGACGTTAACGCCTCGGCTGCTATAGCTGGTACAAAGGTAAGTCCTGCATTCGGCTCTCAAGCTGTATCAACAAGTGGTACATTAGCTTCTGGAGCTGCGACAGTCACAGGAAATATAACTGTTTCAGGAACTGTAGATGGTAGAGACGTCGCGACAGATGGATCTAAATTAGATGGTATAGAAGTTTCAGCTACTGCTGATCAAGATTCTGCAGAAATAAGAACACTTGTAGAAAGTGCTAGTGATTCAAACGTCTTTACAGATGCTGATCATAGTAAGTTAAATGCTATTGAAGCTAG
>Ga0098037_1001284_pt1 | contig 11640 bp, 3 predicted proteins | sample 5_EtaG_FD_75050 | JGI IMG/M metagenome (GOLD analysis project Ga0098037, IMG submission 75050) | Marine viral communities from the Subarctic Pacific Ocean - 5_ETSP_OMZ_AT15132 metaG | ecosystem: Environmental > Aquatic > Marine > Oceanic | place: Pacific Ocean | collected 2015-01-08 | reverse complement strand
TGGTACAGCAGGTACAACTACTGGTACAGCAGGTACAACTACTGGTACAGCAGGTACAACTACTGGTACAACTACTGATACAGCAGGTACAACTACTGGTACAACTACTGATACAGCAGGTACAACTACTGATACAGCAGGCACAACTACTGACACTGAAGAAAATCAAAACAATTCTCTTCCTGAGCAAATTGCTGCTGCACTGGCTGCTCTTCAAGCTGCACAAGCAGATCCTAGTTCAACTAGTGAAGAAATAATTGCTTTAGCTGAAAGATTACAGGAGCTAACAGGACAACAACAAACTTTAACAGCAGCACAACAAGCAGCAGCCGCCTCAGGAGGGGCATCATCTACAACAGACCCTAATAGGGAGCTTAGAATTATGGATACTGCCGCAAGAACAAAAGCCTTGGCTGAAGGAGATATTGAAGGCTCAGGAGTTACTTTACCTACTGCTGATGTAGTTAAAACTGGAGTTGATGCTGAAGGGAACCCTTTAACTGATCTTGAAACCCCTGAGACAGATATTGAAAAGATGGCAGCAAGAACAGCTACAACTGTTCCTGACGAAATAGAAGCTCAAGCAATAGAAACAACAAAAGGAACAGTGGATCAAGCAGCTACTCCTACTGATATTACAGCAGCTAAAGTAACTGCAAAGGAAGCTGATGATTTAGCAGCAACTGTAGCTGCACAAGGCACTGTATCAAAAGAAGCAGAAGCTACAGACGCTACTCTTACTGAAAGAGCAGCGGCAGTAGCAAGAGATGCTACTCAAGAAGAAGCAGCTAAAGCTACAGCAGCCACTAGACCAGAAGCTAAAGACTACGCTACAGCAGTAACAACTGACGAGCGTTTTAAAGTAATAGAAGCTGAAGATCCTGAAGTAGCTACACGTATTGCACAGACTATTTCAGAACGTGAACGACAAGATTTAATGGATATTGTATCTAAAGAAGGTACAAATCTAGATGACATACCTGAATTTAAATTAGCTGAGCGTAGAACTGCACAAGTAGGCGAAGCATCTTCTAGGATTGCACAGGATCTAGGAACTGCGCCTTCTGTAGATTTAGAGGGCCGTGAAGCTATTCTAGGTGAAGCGCCTAAAGGAGATGCTGCACAGATTGGTGGTATTCCTACTGCACAGGCTGCAACTATGCAAGCTGTTACAGGCACTACACGTACAGCAGCAGCGGCAGATATGACTGCTGTTGTAGCTAACATGCCTAAAGAAGTCACAGCGGCTATTGCAGAAGATCCTGCTACAGTAGAAGCACAACTTGATACTGGTGCAGATCCTCAAGTAACAGCAGCCGTAGCAGCCCTTCCTCAAGAAGCTTTAGTATCTGTTCAAATGGAACAACTACTAGCAGGTATGGAAGAAGGGCAGACTCCTGCATGGGCAAGACCAGCAGTAGCGGCAATAGAGCAGCAGATGGCTCAGAGGGGCCTCTCAGCGTCCACAGTAGGCCGTGACGCTCTTTTTAATGCTATCATACAGAGTGCATTGCCTATCGCTAATAGCAACGCACAGGCCCTCCAGCAACGTGCTGCACAGAACCTAAGCAATGAACAACAAGCTAACTTAGCTACTGCTCAGAATACTATGCAGATTCGTATGCAAAATCTTGCCAATCGTCAAACAGCAGCGTCACAGACTGCACAGATGGCTCAGCAGATTAAAGTTCAGCAGGGACAATTTAGACAAGAAGCTACTGTGCTGACTGCTCAACAGAGACAACAAACAGAACTAGCTAACTTTCAAGCTGCGCAACAACAAGCTTCACAAGAGTCTAGTCAACGACAGCAGACCGCATTAGCTAACTTAGACGCAGGTACTCGTACTGATCTTGCAAATCTCCAAGCTTTAAACGCAGCAGGAGCGCAGAATCTTAGCGCAGAGCAACAGACACGCCTTGCTAATTATAATGCTCAAGTTAATCGTACTATGCGTCAGGCTGAACTACAGCAGGACATGGAGAAGGCTAATTTAGCCTCTGAGTTACAAGTAGAGCTTAGAAATCTAACAGAGCAAAACGCAGCATCTAGAGACACAATGACTGCTGCGAACCAAGAGAGACTAGCTAACTTAAATGTTTTAGTAGACTTTAAAAAGACTAATGCTTCTTTAGCACAGCAGATGGACTTAGCTAATATGAATGCTGAGCAGCAGATGGAACTAGCTAATTTATCTGAAAGGGCTGCTACAGACGCTGCAAACATGACTGAGGCCAATAGATTCAGACTACAAGAGTTGTCGATGGCTACAAAGATTCTTTCAGAAAACACAGAGCTACGTCAACGTGCAGAACTAGCACAGTTAAGTGCAAGTGAGAAAGTATCTTTAGCTAATCTTACTGCTAAGAATCAAGCAGACTCTGAGAGCATGAGCGCGCAGAATGTTGCAGAGTTGCAGACTTACGAAAAGAAAATGCAAGCTGCACAGGTTAATGCACAACTTGCACAGCAGATGGGTCTTGCTAATCTAAACAATGAACAAGCTGCTGCTATGTTTAATGCACAGATTGATGCCAACATGGATATGGCCCAGTTTGATGCTAATCAACAGGTGCAGTTAGCAAATAGTAAGTTTATGCAATCTATGACTATGAAGGATTTAGATAATCGTCAACAGGCTGCGATGCAGAATGCTACAGCACTAGCTGCAATGGACATGGCTAATGCAGATGCTCAAACTAGAGTATCTATTGCAAATGCTCAGAACTTTTTAAAAATGGATCTAGCAAATCTTAGTAACGAGCAGCAAGCTACGGTACTAGATCAACAATTAGAACAGCAAAGATTATTGTCTAATCAAGCTGCTGAAAATTCAGCAAAACAATTTAACGCTACATCTAAAAACCAAGTAGATCAGTTTAATGCAAGCATGGCTTCTAACATGGAACAATTTAATTCTTCGCAAGCTAATGCAATGTCACAATTTAATGCGTCAGAGGCTAACAGAGCAGCAGCACTAGAGGCAGCAAATACATTAGAGGCAGATAAAGCAAATGCAGATATAGCAGCTAAGATTGCAACATTTGATCAAGAGTTACAGTTTAGGACTGATCAGTGGAATGCTGCTAATGCACAAGCTGTAGAACAATCTAATGTTGAGTGGCGTAGAAAGTCTAATACTATTGACACGGCTGCACAGAATGCAGCTAATCAACAAGCGGCTGGTTTTGCTTTTAGTTTGTCTTCAACTGCACAGTCTCAGTTATGGCAAGAGCTAAGAGATCAAGCTGCTTTTGACTTCCAATCAGGTCAAGCTGACATAGATAGGAAAGTTAACATAATTAACGCTGCTTTAGGTAATGAGGCATTCTTAACTAATAAAAATCTAGCCACCCAAAGAAGTATAATATTTAGCTTACTTAACGATATAACATAGGAGTCGAAATGGGAGTTTTTAGTAATATCTGGAAAGGTGTAAAGAAGACCTTCAAAAAGATTGGTAAAGGTGTAAAGAGCGCCTTTAAAAAGTTTGGTAAGTTTATGGGCAAGGCTGGCATATTAGGCACAGTTGCTATGGGACTGCTTACAGGAGGTGCTGGCTTTGGAGCCTTGCTAGGAAACTTTGGTACATTTTTAGGATCAACAGGTGCCACTTTAGGAGGACTTAGTGGAAGTATCTTAAAAGGTGCTAGTTGGGTCATAGGTAAAGCGGCACAATTTGGTAACATGGTTAGTAGTGGATTTAAAACTTTGACTAGTGGCGTCACTGAGTTCTTTGGACAAGCAGGTAAATACATTGGAGGAAAACTAGGAATGCCGGGAATGGAAAATATTGGTATGAAAGAAGCTTGGACTAACTACTCTAATGCTTTAACTGAGAACTTTGCTAACTTTACTTCAGATGTTTCTTCTTTTGCAAGTAGTTCTGCTTTTGATTCTAATGTTCTTCCTAAAGGTGCTACTTTAGCAGATATTGATAAAGCCTCTGCTGATCTTCCTGTCGAAGCAGGAGCAGTGGCAGACACAGGAGGAATACCTGTTCCAGAAGCTGTAAAAGATCCTAAGCCTAGCTTACTGGCAAAAGGTGCTGAAATGGCTGTTGAAAATGTAGGAAAAAGTGTAACAGAGGTTCCCGGTGCAGTTGTTAAACAGAGTCTTATGCAAGCTGTTATGCCGGGAGAAGAGTATGAGGCACCCATGTCCATGTCTTACGCACCACAGGTTCAGTTTGCTAATGTAGCGGGTGCTGCCCAAGCAGCTATGACACCCATAACTGATGATCAACAGTTTGCCATGTTTAACGTAAATTATAATACAGGCGTAGATGGATTCTACGGGCCTAGTCGTTTGTATGGCGACAGACTTAAAGCTTTCACAGGTTAGGAATAAATTATGGCTGAAGTAATGTTTGAAGATAGTGAAATTGAAAATGCTTTTATGAATAGAGCGTCTAAACTAGATCGCCCTATGCCGGGGCAGTCTCTGACTAATGATCCTGAGAATCCTGCTCCTTATGAAAAGCCTCCACAGTATACTAAGCTTTCTGATGCTTTGGATTATTACTTTGCTACTTTTACAGAGGAAGGTACATACGAAAAATTATTAAGCACTATTGAAGGTGGCATGCCTATCATGGAGCTTGTACAGATTTTTCTATATCAGGGATTTGAAGATGGTTTATTTAACCCAGACCTAATGATGCTTCTAGCAGAACCTTTAGTCTACATGCTTGCTGCTCTTTGCGAAAGAGAAGATATAGATTTTGTGATTACAAGTGATGTAGATGAAGAAGAAGAAGCAGAGCCTACTGGCATGATGCAACAGGCTATGAGTCAGATAAAAGATGTAGGTACAGAAGAAGTATTACCAGAACCTATTCAAGAAAAGATGTCACTACTGGCACCTAGAGGAGAACAATAATGGCTACATTGGGTGAGGCTTTTCAGGCACTAGGCACAGGCTTTGCTACTGCTGCCGAAGACAGAGAAGAAAGAATGCGAAAGCTTATGCGAGAGCAGCAGCGTAGGCAGCTTCTCACAGCAGCCCTCACTCCTATAGCCACTGGAGTTAGTAAAGCAGTAACTGATTTTATATCAGAACCTTTTAAACAGTCTGCTACGAATTATTTCAGAGGAACAGAAGGAGGTCAGTACAAAACTGATTTAGCGCGTAGAAACACTTTAGAAGCTGGTGCTAGGGCTAGAGATAAAAAAATACAGGAGCAAGGACTTATACCGTATTACGCTGAAGCGTTAAAAAAGAATGGTGGAGATGCTTCTTTTGAAAATTGGACAAAAGAAACATATGGATCAGCAGATCCTACTACCTTCTCAAGTTATCACGATACCAGAGCAGCTTATGATGCTTTTATTCTAGAAAGAGCAGCACTAGAAGGCAAAGAACATGAAAACTTAATGGCTTTTTTGAATAGAACAACTCTTACTGATGAAGAGGAAAAAGCCTTAATTAAAAAGTATTCTCCAGCAGCACAAGGGCTAGGCCAAGGACTGTGGCGCTTCGGCAGTAGAAAAATTAGAGGACTAACAAAAAAAGAAGACAGAGAAGAAAGGCTTTTAACTTTAAGAGAAAAGACAGGTTTAACCTCTGAGATAATAGAGGAAATGGAAAGGCTGAATAAACTAGGATCTGAGTATGGTTTTAGTAGAGAAGTGTTAGACGCTATTCCTGCACTAAACACTGATCAAGTTAAAAAAGATGCAAAGGTGTATGCAGAAGCGTTAAAACTAAGAGATCAAGTGCGAGATAAGTCTGCATACTTCCAAAACATCTATGCGGAAGAGCAGAAAAGACTAGGTAAAAAGACTCTTCTTACTAAAGCTCAATTAGAGCGAGCAGTTGCACAGGATGTTCTAAAGGTTACTGAGACATCTCTTGCAGATGAGCAGCAAGCTTTTGTAGACAGACACACAAGAGGAGAAAAATTAAATAATAATATTCTTTTATTTTTAGAAGAAAGTGAAGACAGGTTTACTCCTGCTCAACAGAAAGCAGAAATAAAAGAGCATGTTGTAACTGCCTACAGATTGTCAAAAAGTTGGGTAGATAATCAAATAGTTAACGGAACTTTAAAATCTGAAGTGTTTAATCCTGCTGCTCCTGATGTAAAACAACAGTACGCATCCTTAGTGCGACAAAGAGCAGACTATTTAATTAACAATCAATCAACATTTATCAAAGAAGAACTTGTAGAAGAAAATCCTTATTGGTTCGATGTAACAGTAAACAATCCTAGATTAGCTATAACTAAAGAGTATTCTTCTGCTGGGGGAGATGTGTCTATTACTGGCGATCCTGCTGGTGATGCTGCTCCTGCTCCTACTGGCGGTGCTGCTCCTACACAACAACCTGTACAGATAAGATCTGAGCGTGTGGATTTAAGCGCAGAAAAACACGCTTCATTAAGAAACAGGTGGGTAGCTGCTTGGAAGCAAGCGTTAAAACAAGATGATCCTTTGGCAGCTTGGGAAGAAGCTGAATCAATGTTAACTAGTGAGATACTTAATACTTTTCCTGATAGTAGCAATATTGAAATAATGGTTACTAGCCTTCCATTCCAATCAGAGATTGATGCTCTTAGGAATCCTGTCACTGAGACAACTGTAGGCGCAGATGCAGCTAGATTTTACGACAGAGAGCTATCTAGATTTAGAAGAGGTGAGAAAACTGGGCCTATTGTACCGGGCAGAGGGCTAGATATAGTAAAAAGCATAACTCAGCCGACTGAAGGCCCCATAACAGCAATAACTCAACCTCTTGCTATTTTAATTGATTCTATTATGCCTGAAGCACAGGCTGCTCCTGTTCAAGAAGAACAATCAGACAGCTTATTATCAGGCACTTCTGTCTCTAGATATGTAGATAGACAAAGACAAAGAGAACAAGATCTTTTTGCAAATAAAGGAACCATAAAAGTTTCTGTAGGCAACAAAACTGTTGAAGTAGACACAGCAGACCCAGTAAGTTTCTTACAAGATAGGTTTGGGAGACAGAGGAATGATCCAGAAGCTTTAACATTTAATGAAGGTATTGTTGCTTACTATGAAGCTATTAAAAAACATAACGAACGTAGAAAAAGCAGTACTTATACATTAGACCCGTTGTACCATTCCGTTTTATATAGCATGCAGGCTGACGGAAGGTATTCTCCAGATAGATTGACTCAAATGGCTGATGGAAGAGAGAGAAGCAAAGAAAGAGGAATTTCTTTAAAAGATAAAATAGAAGCAAGAACGGAAGAAGTTGAACGCTACAAAACTATTGTATCTGATATGACTGATGTACAAAAAGAACAAGAGTTCAAAAAACAGTTAGAAAAAGCTAGAAAACAACCTATAGAAACTGAAGAAGGATTAATTAGTAATGCTATAGAATTTTTAAAGCTTCAAAGTATTTTTGGGGAAAACGATAATAGAGATATAAGCAGAAGAAAAGAAGAACCTGTCACTGTTAATGATAAAGTAACTCAGTATTATGATTACTTAGATTTTTACGAAGATGATGACTATGATAAAACTACTAACCTTTTCAGAAAACTTGCTGTAGGGCTATCTGCTGACCAGCAGCCTACATCTCTCCTAGCTCAACTATAAGGTATATAGATGTCACAAATAGATTTCAGCTTACTGCCTGAAGCAGATTATTCTTCTCTGACTTTTGAATCTTATGATCCAGAAGATGTGACTACTGAAGAAAAGATACGGTATGGAGCTATGCAAGAAACAATGATAGGCGGCAACCTTCTTAGATATGGGAAGGCTGCTGTTGATTCTATGTTTGATGCAAATGTAAGCTTTGATGAAGCACTCCAGCAGATAGAATCTGATAGACAACGAGACATATTTAGAGAGATGCCTCAGTTCTATGGCATAACAGAAGATCAAGAAGACGGTGCTATCCTCACAGGTAGAGTAGGTTCTGCATTGATAGACCCTGTAACTTGGGCACTGCCTTGGTTGAAAGTAGCTAAGGCAGGTAAGCTTGCTTCTACTACCTTTGGTGCAGGAGTGGCAGGTGTAGACGTTGCCTCTAGACAGTATTTAACACAGGGCGAAGTAGATCCTTTAGCTGTAGGAATAAGCGCAGGTGTTGGTGGAGCTACTGGTCTTTTATCTGCTGCTCTTGCATCTAAGATGGGTGTTAAAGGAAGAGAGTCACTAGAGGCTGCTATTAAAGACCCAGCGCCTGTTCCTATGGAGCGCCAGCCTTTCCAATATTTTAAAGATTTAGAAGAGTTACAAGTTCTGACAGGAGAGAGAACTTTACCTACTGGGTTACTAGATGACATAGAAATAGAAAATGTAACAAAGGCAGCGGCAAGGGTGATACCTTCTGAAAAGATTGATGAGGTTGTCAGATCAACTCCGCTTATGGCTTCTAATACACAGGCTATAACAGACCTGAGAAAAACTGTAGATGCTCTAAGGAATAAAAAGAACAAAGCGAAAGGTGAAGCTAAAAAAGAGTTAAATGCTCAGCTAAAAGAAGCACAAGCTCTTCTGCAAACAGCACGTAAGAAATATTTTGATACTCAAGTAGAAAACAAATTAACTAAAATTGATTTAAATGGTGCTGTCTTAGAGGATCTTAGTGAGAAGGGAGAGCTTACTGAGTCAATAATGGCTAAAGTTTTACAAGAGACAGTACGCCCTGTAGTAGGAGGACTAGGAGGTTTTGCTGCTAGTGGTATCGTAGCAGATGAAGACGATGACGCACTAACAGCGACTCTTATACTCGCAGGAGCAGGTTTTGGTGCAGCACACAGAAGACTAATTAATTCTACTATGACTACTGTAGAAAAAGAAACAGGAAGACTTATTGTAGATAAGAATGCAAAAAACTTTATAAAAAGAATTATAAAGGTAGAGAGTGCAGGTAGCACCGCAACTAGATTAGATGCTCTAGGAGGTTACGCTAAGATTATAGGTAACATGCTTTTTCAAAGGCCGGGAGCAGCCACAGACGCTGTGGAGGCTAGAGCCATACGAGAAACAAGAGCGTTCACGACTAGTATAAATGAGACTATTGGTGACTCTTTACAAGACATGAATGTTCGTAAGCTAGTCGGACAAATTATAAATGATTTTGACATAGATGATATAGAAGTAGGGTACAGAGGGATAGATGGCACTCTTAATCCAATTACTGCTGAGCAGATAGCAGAAGCAAGAAGAATCACACCTTTAATAGCACAGCAAAGAGATGAACTGGCTGACAGTATGCGTCAAATAGGTATTAAGTTTGAAGACTTAGGCGATAAGTATGGGATGGCTCAGCTAATAAATTTTCAAAAGGTTGCAGGTAATGCTGATGATTTTGAAAGGACAATGAGAGAAGTAATGAAGCTTGAGTTCCCTAAGCTCAGCGAATCTAAAATAATTGACAAAGCGGAGCGTTATGCTGACAGACTTCTGGGCGTTAACAAATATAAAGAAGGGACAAAGTATACTCCAGATAATGTTTTTGCAAACGGAGAGTTTAGACCCTTAACTGACCACTTTGAAAAAAGCAGGATGATAAAGAATGAAGAGGCTAGAAAACTATTAGCGTCTAGTGGTTATCTTAACTTAGATGTGTCAGAGGTAATGACTGTCTACGGAGAGAGAAGCATAAAGGCAAGAGAGTTTGCTGATTCTTTTGGGCCTCAAGGACAATTTTTATCATATGCTTTTGATGAGATAAATAAATCTTTTAGAGGTTTAACAGGTAAAGATGCTACTTATGGTCAAAACTATAAGAAATCTTTACTAGATAGTATTGATGCTTATTGGGGAGCTTATGGTTCTGCTGGTGGAACTATGGCTCAAACAGGTTTAGCGTCCTTGACCACTCTAGCTAACATGAGTTTCTTAACAAGAGTTTCAATTACATCTATTGGAGACTTGATCCAGCCTTTCCAGAACAGCGGCTTTGGTGCTGCTACTAAGGGTATTTTACAGAAAGTAGGGGCCGTTCCTTCTTTTTCTAAGCAAGTACAGTTCCAGTATGATAACTCATTTGAAAGAGAGTTTACTGCGCTTATGATGCACGGTGGAGATCCTACTAACAGCATACAAGCAAGAGCAAACTTTTTTAACAAAGGATTCTTCAAACTTGTACAGCTAGAAAGAATTACAAAAGCAGCTAGAGGCTTTGCCTATGACTCTGGTATTAACAGAGCATTTCAAATATCACGTAAAAATAAATTTAATCGTGCTATTAATAGAGAGATGGAAACTATAGGTTTATCTAGAGATAACATTGATGTATTAAAGAAGTACAAAACAGCGCAAGAGGCTTTTAACTCTGATGACGGTAGAGCCATACTGGATAAGGTTGGCCAAAAGATTGCAGACCGTGATGCTATTCTACCTATGGTAGGAAACAGAAGATTGTTTACTCAAAGTAAGAACCCTTGGATTAGATCACTAGGGCAGTTTCTTAGCTGGGCGCAAGCTAAAACAGCACAGACAAATAGTTTGATTGAACGTGTAGAAGATGGAGATGTTGCTCTTGCATTACGAGGATTAACTTTAACAGGTATTTATGCTGGTGTCCAATATTTACGAGAAGGTTTTAAACCTACAGGTGAATTTAGTTTACCAGAGGATGAAGAAGAAGCAGTTAGAGCAGCAGCACAAGCTTTAGAACTATCTGCAAACTATATGCCTTGGCACATTAACAAAGCAGTAAGACAGTTTCAGTCTCCTATGAATCAAAACTTCATGGCAAATTTAAGCCCTGCCACAGGACTAGTAGAAAACTTGTGGGATGGTTTTACTCAGGCATGGAGAAACCTTAGTAAAGGCGACTATGAAGGCACTACTGTTAATCTTATAAAGCTTGTACCATTTGGAAGAGAAGCACTAGGGTACGCTGAAAGATTTGACATACCTGTACCAGAAGACAGACCTAGCAGAGCAAAAGGTGGAATCATAACAGATGTACCTAATGCACCTGAAGAGCCTGATCAGCGCATAGATAAGATGACAGGTATGCCCTACGATCAACAGGCAGGTACAGCTTTTGTAGATGAGGAAGATCCTCTGCGCAGACTAGGTTTCAAGGGTGGAGGAAAAGTAGACCCGTTACAGCGACTAGGTTTTGGGTTAGGCAGTCTTGTTGCTAGACAGGTATCTAAAGCAATTAGATCTACTGATGGCAACATACCTACTACTGTTAACAAAGATGATCTAATACAAGAGTTTGATGATTTAACATCTGCTATCAACAAGGGTGAGACTCCTGAGATGTTCCAAGAGTTGTTTACTCCTGTTAAAACTGTTGGGCCTCAAGGTGCTAAACGGACAATACAAGATCCCGACAAACCTATAGTTATGACACAGACTGAACAACTTGAACAAGAATTAAATCCAAGGATGGCTAGAGCAATGGAAAGCGACACTGCTTCTAGCATAATGCCAGCACCGGGAAAGTTTTTTGATCCTGAAAGCAGAGGATATAAAGGAGACAGGTTTGTTCAAGGAATGAAAGAAGCAGGTATTGAGGTTGATTTAGAGTTAGGTAATTACATTTCTATGGCGGGTAAACCTACAGATGTTAGTAATAAAACTTTCCAAAATTTGTTTATAACAGCCAGACCAGCAGAAAAATTATCAGCAGGATCTAATAAGTCTGTTGCTAGAGTCAACCAATATGATGGGCAGAATCTAACACTTGCTC
>Ga0098037_1001283_pt1 | contig 11641 bp, 19 predicted proteins | sample 5_EtaG_FD_75050 | JGI IMG/M metagenome (GOLD analysis project Ga0098037, IMG submission 75050) | Marine viral communities from the Subarctic Pacific Ocean - 5_ETSP_OMZ_AT15132 metaG | ecosystem: Environmental > Aquatic > Marine > Oceanic | place: Pacific Ocean | collected 2015-01-08 | reverse complement strand
TTTACCAGCTTTATAACTGTCCAACCATATTAACATGAAAATAAAGGGAAGGGAAGGTTATTGATTAAAACTTATCTAACTCTTCAAGTGTGTCTGTCTTTTCTTCCTTAGCTAACAGCTTTTCAGCTTTTGCTATCTTAACCTTTTGTTCTGCATACCTTTCTCTTGAATATTGATTTATTCTGTCTTTGTTTTTGTGGTAATACTCTTTCATTTTCGTTTTATCTTCTTCTTTTTGCTCATCAGTTCGCTTTGCCCTCTTCTCTCGAAGGGAGGTTAACCGCTTTTCTCTATGTTTTATATAGTCTGCCCTTGTTTTAGCGTTATGTTTCTCCCTGTTGAGCTCATAATAGCTTTTATTGTATTTCGACATTGTTCCTCCATTTTATATTCTTTAATCGAAAGGACTATCGCTAGTATCATCTTCTTCCTGTTCTATTTTAATGGTAGCAAAGGCGTTTCCTTTCTCGCTTTTGTTTAAAAAAACAGCAATATTGTATGTTTTTTCCGTACCATCTTTGCTTTTAAATGTACTCCCATCTTTGTGCGATACAAAAATAGGCTTTTTACCGCTAACCTTTTGTATCTCAAACAATTTATTAACAAGTTGATTTACTTCAGGAAGGTCTTTTATCTCATAACCCACCATTACATTGTAATATTCTTCTTTCTTAGCCATCTCTATCCTCCAATTTTTGTTTACATGTTGTCGAACAACAACTGTTTATATATTTCATCTACCTCTTGCATATATTGTCTTTGCGAGAGTGTTCCTATGTCTATCTTTTTAATGCGGTCAATAAGTTTTGCAATGTCATCATCATCCAATCTAGGCGGAATAAACAATTTTTTAACCATTGTTCGCCTCATCATAAATTAACTTAATATTTTTCGTTGAGTTTTCCTCGTAAGGTATCGGCTTCTTAGGTAATTCTTTATTGCCTAACAATGCCTCCGAGTAGTCCTCAAGATTTTGTATTAAGTTCTTTTCATAGTCAGTATCTCTTGTGTATCTCCATATTTTTGTGTGTGTTGGTGTCCAATTAACCAAATCAACATATTCTAAAGGTAATTTTGGCTCCGCCATTTTGAGTACCATTAGCTGACCTGCAATTTGGGGAAGGTATTGCTTAGGAAACTCATCATAATTAGCGTTCCCTTGTGCTGAACATTTTATTTCAATTAGACCTTTCTTATCCATAGTCATGCCATCAGGGGTACAGCTAAGAGCAATACTTCTGTCGGCTTTTGTGTTCATCCAATCGCTGACTTTCCAATTATTTTGGTTATCACAGTAATACAAACATGGCTCTTTATTAACCAACATCCATTTAGCTATACCACATCTTTCATTGTAAGTGCCAAACTTAACACTAGCTAACGCTCTGTCAGGTAGGGGAATATCTTTTTGCTCTTTGTCAGCTAGTAGTCTTTTCATTCTGTTAGCTGGAGACATTCTCCAATCATTCTTAGCTTTGTATGTTAAGCCGTAAGCATAATCTTTAAACAAAGAAGTTCTAAGATTATCAGGTATATGTGGGTGTTCTGTTTCTTTTATTTCAGGTTGTAAGGCAGTACCAAACTGCATTTCATCTGTCTTTTTATCCTCTAACTTGTTGTTTTTAAAGGCATTTTCTATAAATTCTGCTTGCTTTTTAGAATCTTTTATCTTTCCCAATACCTCATCACTTATCGAAATTACAGGAGGGTTTCCTTCAGGCATTGCCTCTCCACTGATAAAAATTTGTATTCCTAAACCAAACATAGCAAAACATTTTACCATTGCTCTCATTTTAGCTGAGTTCATATCAAAACAATTCGGTTTAATTATGGGGCTGTTTCTGTAATCTGTGACAGGGTACCACATCTCTTTGTGTAGGTGGTCGATTTCTATTCTGCAATAGATTTCTTGTGAGCCTCCTTCAAAAAACTTATGCTTGGTATCATCAAACATTACATGATGTTGAGGATAATGCTGATTCATAATGTCTACAGCGTGTTGCCATTTTAAATATGTAAAACCATTTTTAAGTTCTGTTTTACCTGTCAAGTCAATTTTCGACAAGCACTCATAAACAGATTTATAAGTTAGTTTAGGTGTTTTATCTTTAACTATATTGCTATAGATTTCCGCAATCATATTAGCGGACAAGTTTTCATCAGATTTTTCTTTACTATCTGCAAGATTTGTATTTACTTCATTCATAATAACAAGATTATATATGTTAATAGCTTAGCTATCAAGTATTATTTTATTTATTTTTGTTAATATTCTTTGCTTTCGGTTTTTAGATGTGATATTAATATTATATTTATTATTATTAAATAATAAAACATACACATATATATGTGTGTATATTAATTAAGTATGAACAAAGAAGAATTTAAACAATTAATTGGGTTATTTGATGAAACATATCCCAAACAGCCTAAGCTAACAGTAGCTCAACAGCTAATGTTTTGGGTTAGCTTACAGAATTACAGCGTAGATTCTGTTATGGCATCTTTTATATCACACACCAATGACCCTGAGCTAGGGGAGTGGAAGCCTCAAGTACCTGTGAACCTGACTAGATTTTTGCAACAATCTGATGTTTCTATTAGAGCAATATTTCAAGATTTTTTTAAACACAAAGAGATTAAAGATGATATTGCTATAAGGGTGTGTAATAAGCTAGGGGGAAATAATTTATTAAAAATGCCTACTTATCAGACAGATAAGAAAGAGGAGATATTTGTGAATTTATACAAACAAGAGAGGGTTGGCAATCATTACGATGCCTTGCCAAACGAACTTAAAACAAAACTTATAGGGGTGTTAAAGAAATGACATTAAAAACATATATAACAAGAACTCATGTTGCGATGGATGTTGCAATAAAGGCAAACTCGGCAACTGGTGCTGAAAACAAGGTAGCCAAAACATTATCGAGTGAGCTTGTAAAACAACTTATGCGTGATAAAAAAGTTGAGTGGATAGACAATATACAAATGCTTGTTGATGGTGATGAAACTAAATTTACAAAAGAAAACCACGCACCAATGACTGGTCCAGCTGTCGAGATAGACTATGATTAGATTAGGCGATGAGCAATTAGAGAAGGCAATTATATCCCTTAGGGAGTACGGAGAACAGCTAGCTAAGGCTGAATCTGATTATGAATATTACTCTTCTATGATGAAAGTTAGAAAAGCTGAGGTGTTCTTAGCTAGTGCTAATCAAGGATTGACAGTCAAAGACAGGGAAGCTATGGCTGAAACAAACAAAGAAGTTATAGCATACATAGATAAGATAAGAGAAAAGAAGAAAGATTATATTTGTCTGAGGCATAAAATATCATCTGTGATGGAGTCATGTAATTTGTTTAGGACAAAATCCGCTAATATCAGGGGAGAGAAGAAACTCTATGGAGAATTAGGGTGAAATGCTGGCATTGTGGTACTGAATTGATTTGGGGTGGCGACCATGATGTTGAGGATAGTGAAGAATATTCTATTGTAACAAACTTGTCATGCCCTAACTGTAGTTCTTATGTAGAAGTTTATTATCCGAAGGAGAAAAAAAATGAAATACAATAGTGGATTTGAATATGACCTTCCAGTAGGCAAAAGAGGCGAAGAAATTGTATGGGGAATCTTGGAAAAAGACCCTGTGGAAGTAAAAAGTGAGCAAACAAAGATGTCAAGGAATTGGATGACAACAGGAAATTGCTTTGTAGAGTATGAAAGTAGAGACAAGACCAGTGGCTTAGCTCATACAGAAGCTAAGTGGTGGGTTATTAACTTTATGGATGGAGATGAATTGTGTTTTTCTGCGTTTTTATCGGTTGATAGAATGAAGAAGATTGCAAGGCGTTTCTATCAAGAAAAAGGTTCTGTTTTAGGTGGCGATAACAATACATCGAAAGGAGTATTGGTACCAATATCAGCTTTGTTTGACCATAAAAGCCACATAATTCCTGAACAACCGCTATCAGAACAAGATAAATGGATGGCGTATGCACAAAAAGTTACCGAAGAATGTGAGCAAAACGAAAGAGAATATCAAAAAATACTAAGAGGAATGAAGAAAAAATGATTAAAATAATAGAAAAGATTATGTATGCTTATGATGAGTTGCCTGACCTAGTGCAAGCCTTTATATTCATATCTTTTGTTATATTTTTTTGGGAAATGATATTGTAAAATATTGTTTTTATGGCTAAAAGACCTACTAAAAGTATACAAAAAGAATATGACAAATGCGTTAGCTACGGCTGTGTGCTGTGCAAAAAACTATACGGAATATATAGTCCTCCTTGTATTCACCACCTAACAGGAGCAGGAATGTCGTTAAAAAGCAAGGATTTTATTCCTCTTTGTCATGCCCATCATCAAGGTAAAGAGGGAATACACCATTTAGGAACATTTACTTGGGAAGAAAAATATGGTACACAGGAATCATTACTTAAATATTATAAGGAAAACAGTTAAGAATGAATCCTGAATTGCTTACATTACTGTTGCCTAGTAGCCCTACTTATGAGGTAAGGTCAATCACTCATAACGCTCTTACTCCACAAGACATTGCACACCTGCTAGCTAAGAAGAGATTAAACAAAAAAGAATTGAATATCCTCTTGGCTAAGTTTATAGATTCTGATTCAGCTCACGAAGAATTGTTTGATGAGATGATGGATAGTGCCTGCACAATTTTTATGAAAGATGGGGTGCCTAGCAAACCTGGAATTATTCGTAAATTTACAAGACTAGCCTTAGCTGAGACATTGTTTACAAAATGTTTTATATGTAAGGGTGTTGGTACTGTTGTTGTCAATAACAGCAGTATTGAGAAGTGTCCGCATTGTGATGGTACAGGTGAGTTTATTTATGAAGATGTGCATAGAGCACACATTATGAAGATACCTATGAAGCTATACAAGAGACATAGAAAGCAATACTTCAAGATAAGAGAAGAGGTTGTTGATATAGAAAATGAGGCGTTAAGGAAACTTGGAGACTAATGTTTAGTCATGTCATCATCTTCTTGTAACGCTAGCTCAGGAGATTCTTTTAACAATCCTTTTAGTTCTGTAATTAACTCAGCATCAGATTTCTCTGCGGTTTTATCTACATTAAGATTAATAGTCTGAGATGAAAAGTTACCTAGCTCAAGAATAAGTTTGGCTGTGTTGAGCTTGACCGCATCCTGTTCAGAGTGCAACAAGTCTTGGAGAACGCTGATAGCTACGCCTGATGTAGAGGCAATTCTTTCTTCTTGTTTCTTCCTGATTTCTTTTGTGTATTTGTTTTTAAGATATCTAGCTTGAAACCTAATTGATTTGTTGTTTTCCCAGCCAGCTTTTATTGCTGATTGAGTAGCATTTCCTGCTGTATCTCCTTGACAAAAGAAGTCTATAAACTTCTCTTCTTTCTCCTTATCTATTCTTTTTGGCATATTACTGTCCTAGTGGGTTGTCTGACCTAGCTTTCATTTCATTAACTTTAGCGTTTAATACTGCTATTTCTGCTTTGTTAATGGCAATGTCTGCTGTCAATGGTTTAATGTCAGGAGCTGATTTTTTCTCAAGCACAGTTAAGCGATTAGAGATTTCTCCAAACTTAGAAAACCCACCACCAATAGCTGCTATAATTGAGAGTAAAACTCCCCATGTTTTTATATCTTTAAAATCCACGAATCCTCCTTAAATGTTCTTCTGCTCTTATTGTGTTATCTATAGATTCCTGAAGAATCTTTTGACTTGTTGCCATAGGGTCGTTATATACAATCTGATTCTCAGAATATATATCTCGCAAATCAATGTATTCTCTTTGGTCATCATAGCTACCTCCATCAATGTTTAATTGATTTAAAAATATATTGTTGTTTGTGTTCCCATAGTTCTCTAATGAAATAGGGCTTTCCATAGCCTTAGCTACAATAAGTGATGTAGCAATAAGCCTTTGGTCCACTCGCTTGAGGGTTTCATTAACCTTCCTTTCAATAGATTCTATTGAAATAGTTTGAGTATCGACTGTAGTGTTTCCACCATCCCTGCCTTCTTCCACCTCAGCATCTCTGCTTTCGAGGGCATCTTCTCTTGTAGCAACAGTTTCAGCTCCTCCACTTCCTGATTCACTATCTGTTGTTTCTCCTTCTCCGAGAGTTTCATCTACTTCTTCAGAAGCCACTGTAGTTTCTCCTTCAGGTTCAGGAGTATTGCTCTCAGTCTGTTCCACAGCTTCAGGGGTAGACTCTGCAACTGTGCTTTCTTCTCTAGGCTCTGTAGTAATTCTTTCTTCACTCTCTCTTGGTGCTTCTGCATTTCCTCCTCCTGCTTCAGCTTGTACGATTGTGCTAGATTCTTCTCCTCCTCCAACTTCTTCAAGTACAGCTTCTCGCTCAACGATTCCGCTAGAGTTTGAGGTTTCGATGATGGTTTCTTCTGCAAAGAATTCTTGTATAACTTCGCCTGTTGGCGTGTTGTTGAAACTTTCTGTTGTTTCAATTCTTTCTTCAAAACTTTCGACTTCTGTTGTGAACGCTTCGATGGTCTTTGGCTCTTCATATGCTACCTCCATAGGTATAATCTCTTCTTCAATAGCTATGGTAAATATCTCAACAATCCCTGTGTTAATTTCTTCTTCGGCTATTTCTATAATATATATTTCTTCAAATATTTGTACCACCATTTCAGGTTCTTCAAACACTTCAAAGACTATTTCTTCTAATGGTATAAATTCTATTGTTTCTATTTCTGTTGATAATACTTCTTCTACTTCTTGAAATGTAGTCGATATGTGTGATGTTTGTATAGCTGATAAGACCTCATTATCATAGGTCATTGTTACAGAAATATTATCCACATTAGGACCAAGAAGATTACCGTTATTACCGCTGTTATCAGAACCGCTGATAAATATATTTCCTTGATTAGACCCTGACCCAGTGTACGAAACGCTATCTTCAAAATCTTTTCCATTAATCCCTGTAACATTAGTTCTCTCCTGTGTAGTAGTAGCTAGTACATTGCTATCAGAATCTCTAATCTGTAATCGGATTGTAAAGCTATCTGCTGGTCCACTGCCTCCCCAACATCCCGATACTCCACACTCTCCATTCTGTACTTCAACAGATGAGTTAAGAGTAATACCATTGTTAAGCATAGGTTGTGTGATGGTGTTAGAGAGCAAATCAAATGATTGTTCTATTGAGCCACTATCTCCGAATTCTAAATCATGTCCACCAGGACAACAATCTCCTATTCTTTGTGCATCTCCTTGTAATGTCCAACCTGTAGTTCCGTTATCGAATGTACCATTAGTAATTAAATTACCTGTTGTTTGACTGTCTGCTAGAACCATTAATGGAAAAAATAAAGGAATTAAGTATTTCATTGTCTCTCGATTGGGTATATTTCTTGTTCATTAGAACCCCATACAGGGTTGCCTATCTCTACATTATAAGTAGCACAACTACTTAGCATTAGGCTTAGTATTAATATTCTCATTTTTATTCCAGGTCATGCTCGGTTTAGTTGCAGCAGTAGCTCCTGTTAATTCTTGTTTGCGTTTCTCAATCCATTTAGCTTTGGCTTTCTCTCCTATCAATCCATCTATAGGGCATGGTGTACCAGCATCCATCATGGCTTGCCATACATTTTTGTCTTGGCACATCAAAGATATTGCTGCGACTTTCATGCCAAGCTTAGCTAAGACAGATACAGATTTTCTTCTTTCGCAATTAGGGTCTGTGTAATAGCTCCCAAAAGAGCCTGAGAAGCCAATTACAGTTACTCCAGCCGCTAATGGTATAACACAGCTATCTTGTCCATATACGCTCATACCAGGAGCTGAGGAGCTGTTTACGGCTGTTTTAGTATTTGTGCTGTTATTGGTTTCGTTATTCGTTGTACTGTTAGAACTAGAACCTGACTGGTAAGTCGTTGCTGATTCGTAACCACCTGTAATAGCAGTATTACTTCCAGCATTATTAGATTGGGTATTAGTTGTACTACCACTAGATGTAACATCTGCAATAGCATTTTCTAAGCATAAAGCTAAGATTAACAATCCAAGAATACCCAGTCCTTTTAAGACTTTCGACATTTCCATTTCCTAAGTGCTAGTGCTTTCCTTGTTGGTCTGCCTTTAGAATCTTTCATTGGTCCTTTAACTCCTCCCATTCTTGCACAAAAACTAGCTTTTCTTCCTGCTGCTTTAGAGCCTTTGGGTGCTTTACCTGTTACAGGTCTTTTAAGATTTGAACCTTGCGTTCTTTTAAAATATTTTCTACCAGCTTCATTCAATCCACCAGTTTTGCTTTGATACCTCTTAGCTACCATCTTATTTCCTAGTTAAAGAACCACCAAAATATAAACCAATAATTGAGAATATTGTGTGTGATTGTAGGTTAGTTATAAAAATTGAGTTACCTTGTTCAAAATAAGATGTCTCGTAGCTAGAACCAAATATCCACCAACCTGACTCAGCTTCTGTAACTATTTGATAAGCTACATTAACATCAGTAAAGATGGGTGCCATGATTGGTACTACAATAATAGAGAATACACACATCAAAGCTATCCATCTACGAGTGTGCTTAGTGTGGGAATCTTTAACATCACGAGCTTTATCAGTTTGCTTAGCTGCGAACCCTGCTCGTTGCATTAACATCTTTTGTTTTTCTTGTTCCGCTTGTCCTTTCTGTGCAAGGATAGACATAGCCCCACCTAGTACAGTAGAGCCAAGCATTGATATAAGTTCCATTGGTATCATTGCCTTAACCTCTCTCTTATGCTTTGAAATGATTTTACAAAATCAATATCCTTCATTACGCTTTTAGTTAAAACACCTTTTGTAGTTTGGTCTCTTAGATACGCTTTTATCTCAGATGGTGTCATCTTTTGCATTTGTTTAATTAGGTATTTACCTCTTGTTTTAATGCTTAATGCTTTTATCCTGCTGTCTGTTTGTGTCAAACCTTTTTTATCTTCTTTAATTCTTCTTGTTAATTTTTTGAGAACAGATGGAGTAAGCGTTCCACTTTCTATGGCATCGCTAATAATGTCAGAGGCTTCTTCAAAGCGTTCATTTTCTCTTGCATCCTTTAATCTTCTAAATAAAGATGATGATATTCTTGCTTCTCTTGCTCTTTCTGTATTATCTATTCTAGTAAACTCTTCTACTTCTGTAGCGGTTCCTGCTCTTTCTTCAAACTTTTCAGCGTAGCCATCTCCCATAAACCTTCTAGCTATAGGTATTTGATTTTTCTTTAGAGGCTGTCCGTTTTTAACTGCAGAAACAATGTTAATTAAATTTGAAAAAGTTTTTCCTGGACCACCTGTAAATTTTTCAGCTAAATATTTTATGTTTTCAGGAGAGGTTTCTAGCCCAAATCTTTCTGCTGTTTCAGCTAGAGCAAAAGCCATTTCACCACCAAAAGTGTCCATAGTGTAGGGAAACATATTTTCTTTTTGTGCCATGTTTTTAGTTTCTAACCATTCAGGTCTAATAGTTCTGCCTAACCCATCTTTGTTTTGCATCAAATCTGTAAAGGGAGTTAGCGGTGTTGGAACAATATTACGACCAACAGGTATGTAAGCATCTGTCATTTCAGAAAAAATGTTTGCCCCTTGTTCTAGATAGCTTTCATTGGTTACTTTGCCTGTAGCTGCTTTTTGTGCATAATCAGCCGCAACTGCAAAAGGCACCATAGAATAACCTATCGGCATAGATATGTATTCAGGCTTGCCTTCTTCATCAACCCCAGTTAAAAAAACTAATGATTTGTTTTTAACAAAATCGCTTCCTGTGGTTGTCCTAAGTTTTTCTTCCCAGTCAGGGTCTATGCTTGAGTTCCATTTATCTAAGCCCATTTTTATGCCAAACAAAGTTCCCATAAAACCCATTGCAAATTTTGGTTTTTGATATAAATTCTTTAGAAATACTTTACTTGCTTGTATGGCTGGGTTAGCAAATAAGAAAGAAGCCCTTACTACATTAACATTAGTACCTCCAAGTCTTGGGTCAAACGAAGAATCTCTAGCAGCTAAGGCTGCTGATTGTCTTGATTTCCCAGCTTCTCTTGCTAGCTTGTAAGTTTTGAATCTTGTTGCATCCTCAAAAACATTGTTCCAATCATCAAAAAATCTAGTTACTTTTCTTCCTAGAACCATAGGCGAAGAACTGGTCATGTTGTCTGTTAGTTTGTTTACTTGGTCAATTAATTGTTCTTTTGTTGTGCCTGCTAGTCCGCCAACGCTTCCGCCATCTTCTTTAAATTCATCATACAATCTGTATAATTCTTTTTGTCTTGGAGTTTCTGCTGGCAAATTTCTTTGTTTTCTGTAAATAGTGTTCATGTCATCCGTTACAGTTTTGTAAGGATTTAATGTAGCTGCTCCTTGTTTTGCTCCCAATCTAACTGAGTTATTAACAGATGCTTCTGTTGCATCCCTAAATAAGTTTGGTATAACAAAATCAGGGTTAAATCTTGTGTATAAAGCTCCTAGCCTTCTGTTCATTCCTGAAGCGAAGTCATACACTAGCTGTGTAATTGTTCCCATTTCTTGATAAGGAGTTCCTCTTAAAGCCCTAGCAATACCTTCATCAGCTAATTCCATATATTTTGTTTCGCCTTTGTCCATAAAAGTAAAAGCAGCATCGCTTGGGCGTTTATTAAGATTACCTGCTTTGCCAAACTTTTTACCATCTATGTCTTTAAGTAAGGCTTTAGCCGCCTCTTTGTTTTGTGGTGCATTAATTAACTTAACAAAAGCTAACGATGATTTGTTTACCTCAGCCCTTCTAATAATTTCAGCTTCTTGTCTATAAATATTTTCTCTTATAGATTTAACTTTTAAATCTTCACTGCCAACATCATCATAAATACCTGACCATTTTACCTCGCCTGGTGCGTTAGGTGTCCTAGATTTAAGTTGTATATCTTCATCAACAAGCCTATACAGAGGAACATAATTCTCACCATATTCTTTTTTCCAAGTATTTAATTTTTCTCTTGAAACTAATCCGCCTTCTACGGCTCTTTCGTTAGTCCTGTTTATTTGTTCTTTAAGAGTTTTGATTGGGTTTGCCAATTCTTTGTGTAAGTTTGCTCCTTCAAATTCTTTTATAATTGTTTTGGCTTGGGCTGTGGACATACCAGCAGCTCCCTCGCCTGTCTTTAAGTTATAATCTATTGCATATTTAGCGTGTAAATAGTTGTCTATACTGTCTGACAGTTCTTTTGAGGTTCTTCCGTTTAATTTAATTCCTGCGGTTGCAAGCTCATCCATAGATAAGTTGTGTTCTCCAACAATTAAATTATACCCACCATCTATTTTTCCAGGTTGGTTTCTTCTTGTTTGGTAATAATCTTGGTCATCTCTGCTAACTATTCCTTTTGGGTTGTCTTTGCTTATAAGAGAAGGGTCTGTGTATTCTTTTAACTCTAAAGGACCTCCTTCGTTGTATTGAAAAGCTCCTGATTCTTTTTGAAGTTGTCTTACTTTTATAGCATCATCGGTAAACATTTCTCTAAGGTTTAAGACTCTTTGTCTTGCTCCTTGTTGAGCTATAGTTAAATCTTCATCAGAAAAATTCTTTATGTTTTTATATATTGTATCAAGGTCAGCATCTTCGCCACCTCTAATTACTTTGG
>Ga0098037_1001279_pt1 | contig 11652 bp, 18 predicted proteins | sample 5_EtaG_FD_75050 | JGI IMG/M metagenome (GOLD analysis project Ga0098037, IMG submission 75050) | Marine viral communities from the Subarctic Pacific Ocean - 5_ETSP_OMZ_AT15132 metaG | ecosystem: Environmental > Aquatic > Marine > Oceanic | place: Pacific Ocean | collected 2015-01-08 | reverse complement strand
TATATTTATGAAACCAAAATTAATCATCGGTGCTGGTATAGGATGGGCAGCAACAAGATCTATAATGTTTTCATTACCAACTTGTAACCATGGTATATGTAAAGAAGATCATTTATTAGATGAGCTAAGTCATAAAAGTGTTTTATTATCAATAAAAACCGCCAGTCAACTCAAAGATGCTGTAAATAGAAAGAAAAAATATGATTATCCAGAGGATATATGGGATAACGTAACTTTATCAAAATATATTAATTTATATAAAAATAATGCAAAAGGATACGATGCTGTAACTGATTTTACAAATGCTAACCAAAAATTACCCATGAATTTCTTGGTAGAGATAAAACAGCGATTAGAAGAGCATTTTGATATAAAAGTAATAATGATATTCAGAAATCCTGTTCGTAGGTTGTTTTCTGAATGTTGTTCTTGGTATAACAATAAATGGGTGGAAACAGAACAACCAACAGCAAAAGATTACTTTATGGAGGTTTTAGATACTGGTAGTCTAACTAAGTCCGAAAATTACACATATCACTTTGATAATTGGAAAATTGCAGGATATAATCCGCATCCTATCATAATGGAAGATTTATATACCCCAGAATCAAATACACTTCAAGAATTGAAAGATTACCTTGAAGTTCCAGTCGATCTTTACCCTACAGCGTATTGGCCAGAAAAAGGAGTCGATGCACCAAGAATAGAAGGTCTAAATTGCCAAAAATCGGATACTGAGACGTTATCTAAGGAAGAGTACGAATATGCACGAAAAAAACTAACTCACCATTATATCGAGTGCAAAGCACATGGAATATACCCAAAATACGCAATAGACTCATGGTAACCATTCTTCTGGAATATATCCGAAGGTTTTTTCAAAATCTGTGTATAGGTAATCAAATTCTTTTCTTAGTTTAGGATAATCTATATCATGATGCTCACCTGCCCATTGATCTTGTAAAAATTGAGGTTTTGGACATTTAGTTCCTCTTTCTGGATAATAACAGTTTTCATGCATCTTTTCAATCTTGTATCCTAAAAAATCTGATAGGTCTGAAGGATCTTTCCATGTCTTTTCCATTATAAGAGGAAATACATTATCCTTACCCCAAATCTCACAATGTTTAGTATACATTTTACCATATTGAGTCCAATTATTAAGTTTTCCATTTGGACAGAATATCTTGTCATAATTGCATTTTGCGTAAGACCATAATCGCTGAACTGGGTCTCTAAAAATCAAAATTACCTTTATATCAAAAACTTCTAACAATTGATCACGAATATCCAACATAAACTGTTTTTTTAGTATACAAGTGCTATTTGAAAAATCACCAACAGATTGAAACTCATATTTTACACTTTCCCAATGTTTTTTGTAATATTCAATATATTTCTCAAGAGTAGTTGGTAAAGTAAAGAAATAATCTTCTTCCTGCCTACTAAATTGAGTTCTTTGTATCCACCAAGGTTTTTTATGCTCAAGATAAAATTCAGGAATTATTTCAAACTTTTTTCTTCTATCCGTCAACCTAATTCCTCGATCATACCTATCATTATATTTTTGTTCTTGTTGTTTTTGGATAACGTCTAACCATTGAGGTTCTTTCTTATGTCCAGTATGACAATACTTATGATCCCACTGTAATGTATACCAAAGTGGTGTTGTAGCAGAATAAGGAACTCCAGCACCCAATAAATGTTTTATCTTTGCCATCTTTTAGGAATATAACCAAAGGTTGTGTTAAATGATTTATAAACATTATTCATATGCTCTAAAGCAAACTCATAAGTCTCTTTATCCAAATCAACTTTATCTGAGTTGTACTGATCCGATAAACCAGGATATTTTGGTGCTTTAGAACCCATATCAGGATAGTAACAATTTTGATGAGCAGTAACTAGACGATAACCTAGAAAATCGGATAATTTGTCGGTAGAAAACTCTTCCATAACAATTGGAAACACATTATCCTTACCCCAAACTTGACAATGGTTATCATAGATGTCTGAGTAGTAAACGTTCTTCTCCATTTGATTACTAGACACCCATTTTCTAAAATTCTCAATTATTTTGTCTCTTTCAAAATGATGAACTCTATTACATGCTGAAAACAACCTACGAACAGGATCCCTAAAGATCATTGTTACTTTTATATCAAAATACTCCAATAACTTAGGTTTTATCTTTTCCATAAACTCTACAGACAAACAAGCGTTGTTATTAGAGAAGTCTGCAACTGATTTATACTCACATTTGAAATTTTCCCAATGCTTTAGATAATATTTGATGTATTTGTCAATACTAAGTTCTGGGTTATCAAAAAAATCTTTCCTTTCTTCTAATGTCCACTTACCCTCTATGTAAGATGACCTTTTAGTCATCTCAGGGTAAACATGCATGAATCCATCCTTACCATCTCTCTTCTTTTGCTTTTTCTTAGGCAACTCCTTTATAAGATCATTCTGTTCCCATTTTTGATTTATTCTAACTGATGTGTTTAGTTGACTAGGAGTGTTTATTGATCTTTTAGCATCAATCATCAAATGGTAAAGATAATTGTGCTCTTTTGCGTGTCCAGTATGAGCATAGTGATTATTCAACCCTAAAGTATACCATAATGGACTTGTTGCTGAAAAGCAAGTTCCAGCATTCAATAATAACTTAGGTTTCATACCATTGACCCCACTTATCAGGTATGTATCCAAAAGTATCCTTAAAATCTTTATATACCCAACCCATATTGTTCATGGCATATGCCCATGTCTTTAAATCCAAGTCATGTTTGTCGGATATCCATTGATCCTTCAAATATTCGTAATGCGGTGCTTTAGTTCCTCTTTCTGGATAGTAAACATTTTCATGAACTGTGTTTATAGGAAAATCTAAAAAATCGGAAAGTGATTGCGTCTTTCCGTCCCACAATTCTTCCATTACTATCATATGAACGTTTTCTTCACCCCAAACATTCCTATATCTTTTATAAATGTCAGCATACATAGCATTTGGTTCTAATTCACCACTAACCCATCTACGGAACTCTCTAATATTGCCTTTATTGCAAACTGACCATAATCTACGAATAGGATCTCTAAAAATCATGATTACCTTGACATCAAAGTTTTTGAGTAACCTTGGTTTTATAATTTGCATGAATTTTTCACTCAAGCAAGCGTTTTGATTAGAGAAATCGGCAACTGCTTGGTAATCGGACTTTATATGCTCCCACAAACGTTGATAATATCTAATATACCCATCAATTGACTTTTTACCAAACAATTCCTCACAACCATGTGTAATGGTCATTTCTGGAGGTTTGCTATTTGACGTATCTCGACCAAATGTTATATCAACACCTTCTTGTAGAGAATAGAGATAATAGTTCTCCTTACATAACCCAGTGTGAGAATATTTGTTATCTAAACCTAAAGTATAATGTAAAGGTGAGCTGGCAGAAAAAGCAGTGCCAGCACTAATCAATAAAGTAGTCACACTGGAATTAGATTGGAAAGTATGTCATGTCTATTTGAGTTTATTTTATCTACGTCCATAAAAAATACTGATAGGTTTATTCTATGAGTATCTCCAGAAACAAACCTGTGCCATTGTTTAGGTCTTGGATTATGTACAAATGCTCTATTCGGTTTCCATTCTATTGGATACTCACAAATTGTAGATTGATCAGGTTGTCCATGATCACCATTATCGTTAGTACTTGGATTATCACACAATATGGTTCCTAAATTTTTTTCTGGTGCTATGTAAAACGTAAAGGTATGTATTCTTGATCTATTGTCTATGTGAGCAGGATAACTGGTATTAGGTGGCATGATAGACCAATGATTTACCTTAACTAACTTATCATAATCTCTATGGGGCATTAGTTTCATAATATCCAATGTTACCTCAGGAAGTAAATCAACATCAGTATATCTGTTATATCTGTCACCTCTGAAAGTATTCAGTCCTTCTACTTGAAACCTTCCTAATTCCTCAATAGCAAGATTCTGAATATGCTCAAATCTTTCTGGTGACAGAAAATCGTCAATAATTATATGTTCCCAAGGTTTTTTAATTAGTGTAGTCATCTAGGTTTTCCCATGCTTCAGGTACTTCTCCAAATCGGAACTTATATTGAGTATACAATGGGAACATCTTTTTCATAGCATATTTTATAGTTTCTTCACTAATTGTTTCTTTATCTGAAGTCCATTGATCTATAAGTCCTTTATAATGAGGAGCATCTGCACCTTTATCAGGAAAATAAACATTCTCGTGAACTTTTTGAATTGGAGCATCTAAAAAGTTAGATAATCTCTCACATTGTTGTTTTCGTAAAGCAGGATCCCAAAACTCTTCCATAATGATAGGTAATACATTTCCTGGACCAACTAACCATTCCCATTTATTATACAAATCCACATATTGACAATTGTTACTCTTATGAGCCATATCATCAAGACAAATTTTGAAAAATTCATTATGTTGTTTATTTTTTAGATATTCTGCACCCAATCTCATTTTTTCATCTGTTGCAGTACGCTCAACATATGGAGTGCGGTCATCAATAAAACAAGTTCCTAGTTCAGAATACAATCTTCTAATTGGATCTCTGAATAACACTGTTATTTTCAGATCAAATACTTCCTTTAGCTTGTTTATAATCTCTTTACCCTGTCCCCAATAAGGTAACGACCAATTATGATTTGAAAAGTCTGCTACAGCATGAAAATCACCTTTTACAACTTCCCAGTGTTTTAGATAATACTCAATATACTTTTCAATACTTATATCTTCATACCAGTTTTTAATATAGTTAGGATCATCCATAAAATGATAATTATACTCATATAATTCTTTTTGCCATTTTCTAAAGATCCAATGGGATTCATTTGCAGATGTTCTTAGAATAAAATCTTTTATAGTGGTCTCATTCAAGTCATATTTTTCATGTAACATGTAAAGGTAATGATTTTCCTTAATATGACCAGGATGACAGTATCTTTGACCTATTGTAAGAGTATATAAAAACGGAGTAGTTGCTGACCACCCAGTTCCAAGGTTCATCAGTAAAACTGGTTTCTTAGGTGTTACTTCAACTGGTTTTTTTGGTTTGTGTGTTGCTTTCATAATTTACCTATGATGTGATCTGCTATCAAACGATGACCTTTGATATTGGGGTGTGTGCCATGTAAATCTGGAAATCCTTCTTTCCTACGATCAGGACAGAAGTATTCACCAAAATGTTCTCCTATTATATTAGGTATAATACTTTCAAACTTTTCGCATTGATCCAGATAATAATTTGGTCTATGAACTTTATGGTCTTTATATTCAAAACTTTCTAAGTGTAACATAACATAAGGTATATTTTTTTGTTTCAAATACATCTGTAATAATAATATTTGTTGAAAATAACGTTGCTGATCAGTTATATTATCCTGAATGTGTTTATAATAAGGTATTGCCCTAGATTTTCTAAAATGATCTACGTGTCCGAACTCTCCACCTATATTTGAAGGTGCAATGCTAACCCATCCTTCATTATTGAGAGGATCTATAGCATTCTTTATTAGGACAGCAGGATCGTTATGATTATAAACGTCAAATCTTGATAATACTGAAAATTGTATAACTATAGCATCTACATCCCATAATGAAAGATGTTCAAATACGTTACGAACAATTTTATCATTAGAAGCACCATTTGTTGCAAGATTTATTTCTTCTGCATGAAAATGATCGCTAACTAGTTTAGAGTAACGATCTTTTTCGTGATTTTCTAACTCATCACCATATGTAAAACTATCGCCACTGAATAAAATTTTCATGAATAAGATTCCATTAATAATAGGAGCTGGTCACGGTTGGTGTGCGACTACTCCACTTCATCTTACACTACAATGTGCAAATAAATGTGCTCATGGTGGACTACTGAAAGAAGACCATTTACTATCTCATATTTATGACCCTTCCATATGGGAATGGAGAGAACCTTGGTACGAGAAATTACAAGCCTCAGAATACTGTCCAGTAAGAGATAGACTTAGAGGATATCTTGGAAAATATGGTTATCATTATGAAAAAGAAGAAATTAAAGAATATTATAGTAAAACTCCAACTTTAAAAACTTACATAATGTATTATACTAGACATTATGATAGAATTAAGCACGAATATAAGTATGTAAGCGATTTTTCCAATAGTAATGCTAATTTACCAAGACATTTTCTTGCAAAAATTGCTCCTACACTAAAAAAACACTTTGATATCAAGGTTTTGAAGATTTTTAGGGATCCTACAAGAAGATTATACTCAGAAATGTCTCAAATATATCAAGATTCCAAAGAATTGCAAAATAGTTATAGTACTTCAAAGGAATATTGGAGAAGTTATCTTAAAAAGGGAGAAATTACTCCAAATTCTGACTATGTTGGCAGTTTTAAATCATTTAACGAGCATTTTAGTACCATATCTATCATTTCTGAAGAATTATGGGGTGGAAAAAACAACGCTCAAGAAAACTTAGAGAAATTTTTAGATTTCAAATTTGAGAAATTGTGGCCAAATGCATACTTTCCAGAAATGGGAACAAAAGCACCTCATTATGAAGCAGTAAAAGATCAATGGTCGTCAGATTTGGAAGACTTGACTGAAGAAGACCTTGAATTTGGTAGAAAACACCTTGCAAAATACTACGATGAGTGGTATAATTACTTTGGTACTATGCCTTGGAGGTGATCTGCAATTAATTTGTGTCCTTTTGCACTTGGATGACCACCACCATAGTTACAATCTATGTGACTTAGGTTGGGACAGTAGTTAGGATTGGGTGGAGGAGTATTTTTTCTTACATGACCAAGTAAATTTTCGCATAATTTGAACATATTTTTGCTTTTACATGCATCTCTATAGACATTTGGTAGTTCTGGTTGAACAAATTGATCCATATCTATTCTCATCATGTAGTAAGGTATGTCTTTATTGTCCAAATAGTTCTCTAATAGACATACATTTCTCCAAAACTCATTTTGTGCATACTCAGGATTATGAAAATTCTTCAAAAAAGTCTTTGCTAATACATATTCTGGAGTACGTCTTCTACTAGGGTCAGTTTGATATGCTTGTAGACTCAACCAATCAGCACCATATTCAGCATGAGGGTTTGCTACAGAGTATCTGTCCATGATAGTGAACTGTACCACTATAAAATCTGGTTTAGTATTCTTCTCTAAGTAGTCAATTGTATTACTTACTATTCTTTCATTTGATATACCACACTTTGATATATTGATAGACTGTGGAAAACTTGCAGAAAACCTATTATCTCTTCTAAACTCCCAATCTTTTTCGATTCCTTCCAACTCACCACCATAAGTCCAACTACAACCAGTAAATAAAATCATGAATAAATTTGCAGCAGTTCAAAAGATTCGACAATATTTAGCAGAGGGTAAGTATACTATTGGGTCGTGGATGCAACTACCATGTCCTGAGGTTGCAGAGGTCTTAGGATCACGAGGATTTGACTTTGTAGGAGTTGACTTAGAGCATAGTAACATATCACGACATCAGTTACCTAATATATTTCGGGCATTAGAGTTAGGTAATACATTACCTATAGCACGTATTGCTAAACCAGATTCCTATTGTGCTGTAGAAGCATTAGAACAAGGTGCTGCTGGTATTATAGTTCCTCAAATAAGAAGTAAATCACAACTTGCTGAGATAAAAGAGAGTTTCTCGCTGCCACCCAGAGGCACACGGGGCATGGGGTTCAACAGAGGAAACGGGTATGGGATACAATTCCATGAGTACCGAGAGGGGTTAGGACAACAACCGTTACTCGTACCAATGATAGAGCATATCGAAGCTTTACAAAATATCGATGAGATTCTAAGTGTCGATGTAGATGCTGCACTGATAGGTCCGTTTGATCTTTCAGCATCTCTTGGTTGTACAGCAGAATGGGATAACCCCCAATTCCTGCAAGCATTGGGAGAGTTCAAGAAAGGATGTAAACGAAATAACGTGCCAATGGGATATCATATTCCAGGAAATCACCTCTCAAAGGATCCTATGGTAGAATTCGTTGAGAGGCGAATGGAGGGATATACTTTTCTAACTTATTCAGGCGACGTAAATATGAATATACCTGCTAACATAATGAGTCAATTTCCGCAGCGATAATTGCTTCTCTTGCTGCAGCAGCTGCTTTATCATAAGTAAGGTAAGGTCCAGTTGAATGCAACTTTACTTTACCATCCATTAAGTATGATTTTGTATCAATCTCTGCATCAACAAATGACTCAAACAATTGAACATACCACTTATCATCATTTCGTAATTGAATGTTCAATAACAACTGATTTGCACCAGTGTCTTTATCACGAATATATGCCATTGTTTATCCTGCTGCTGTGTATGCTGTTTTTAGTTCTGCTGCTGCAGTATCATAATCTGCTACACCAGTACCACTAGCTATAAGTAAAACTCCTGACTGATCTCCAGTCTTAGAGTCTACAGTTGCACTAGTAAACTTCTCTTTTACATACCAACTAAATTTACCATCTGTCTCTGCTGCTATGATTCCAACGAGTCCACCATCGGTGTTCCTTGTAAATGCCATTATCCGTTAAAAAAGTATCCTGGTGTATTTATGAACTTCCTATTAAATGCTGGTGTTGGATGGTGTGGTACTACTCCCTTCTATTATACCCTAGCACTAGACAATAAGTATTGTCATGCAGGTCACCAGAAAGAAAATACATATCTTAAGTTACTAGCATATCGTCCAACAAAGTTTTGGGATAATCCTAATACCCGTTTAAACCATGACATATTCATTGCTGCTTGCAGAAGACAAATGTCACCACAACACCCGTGGATACAAATGGTAGATAACTCTATAGCACTTGACGATGATCTATATGCTCCACCTTATAGTCTTGACAGATATGTTGACTACTATCGGAAGTTATATGAGAAAACTAAGTCTACTTATCATGCAGTTGCAGACTTTTCTAATTGGAATATTTGTCTACCAGAGGACTTCTTAGTTGAACTGAGAGATAAGTTGAGTCCACACTTTGATATACGAGTAACCTTTCAGTTTCGTGATCCAATTAGCAGATATTTTTCTGAGATCGGAACAGTAAAAGGAAGGAAAAATCATCGCAATAACTTCAAAAAATATCTCACAACTAAGAAGATAAAGGAACATGCCTACTATGTACAAAATATACAGAAGTTTGAAAGAGTCTTTGGTAAAGATCGAGTGATGCCAATTATCATGGAGGAGTTCTGGAGGGATAAAAAAAATACTGAGAAGTTATCTGAGTTCTTGCAATACCCGATCCATACAATCCATGAGAATGCCTACGTACCAGACAAAGGATCTAACGCCCCACACTACGAGGGTCTTTTTGATCAATGGTCGTCAGACAGCGAAGATATGTCTCCCGATTTGTATGATTGGGCATTACAATACCTAGGTTTTATATACGATGACTGGGAGAATCACTATGGGGCAATTCCGAAATACTGGAAACGTTTTCCACAGGGGGTTGTGGAAAAACCTTAAGGGGGTTTTTTAATTTTACGAAAATTTTTTATATATCGCTCGTTGGGATACTTTTGTAGGTTAGGGTAGTTTGCTTTTTTAGCTAACCGCCCCCACTAATTAACATATAAGGCATCAAATATACTGTCAATTCGTGATATTCACCCCTTGACAATACTGCCACTATGTGTTAACAACTGTGTGTGCCACTAAGTATTAATGAAGACACAAAAATACCTGTGTGTTGAGTGACACACAGGCAGTGGCAATCCTTTCAAGATTGTGTTATAATACGACTGTAAGATTACAGATAATTGTTGTTACCAATTAGATCCATAATACTTGTACAAAATGTGTCTAACTGTCCTCGAAGTTGTTGCCTTTTCGAGTTCATTTAGAGCAGCAGACTTTGGCATAGTTGTTGTTAATGTAGATGGGACAATTTGACTGTCTTTGTTTATACATTGTGGCGAAGTCATTCCACGATTGTTTATACTTTGTTGACGATATTGTGCTCGCTTAGATAACACTTACACGAGAGATTTCCACAAGGTTGTTGAAAACTAACATATATTCTTTTAGACATTTATAACATTTTGCGTCCTGTACTTATCTGAAAGATAATTGCATCAGACGGGTGCATATTGTATAACGATTTGTATACATCAGCAGTCATAATAAACCCTGTATTTATAACACTTTTCGAGGGGGGATTACGAGCATTTGTTGTTAGTGCGGTCATGGTGCGTGTACCTTAGAAATTGTTAAGAATTGACTGTGATTCTCTGCTAATTGTTTCATGTATCTGTTGTGCATCTAGCACTGCTAAAATATCATCTTTGTCTACAAATTGGTCATCATTGTAATCAAAATCAGCAGCGTAATCCTCATCAGATTGTTGATAGTTAGTGAAGGAAGAATAGGTCATAGTTGTTGTTAGAAACGATTTGGAATGTTGTAGGGGTTGTTTACATCTTGTTTGGCATATTGCTGAGTTACATTATCAACTAACTCATCATATAATTCCTCATCAAATAAACTTTCTATTCTCTCTTTTATCTCACTATCTGTCAATCTATCAAATGATTGTGTTATATATTCTGTTGCTAACTCAATCAAACATTGCATGTCTAAACTATCAATTTGTATCTCTACGAATTGTTCAATTAGTGCATCTCTTTGTGCTGTAGTTAGTATCATTTAGTCCTCCATGATTGTGTCAACTACAATGTTAGTTTCAATACCAAATATTTCAGGTTTGATATTCTTTTCCCTATAAAGTGCATCTAGGAAAATGTTAGTAACTGTTTCTAATTCATCTTCAGTAAGTGAATCATAGATGTCAAACTTGTTGCGTAATGCTATCATTTATCCTCCGTATTGTTCTGCTAAAGGTGTATCAAACTCAGGCACGATTGCGATTGGTTTGTTGTGATCTTGTGCCACAGGATTAGCATGACGTTTGATACATTTAGACTCGTAAATATCCCAGAAGTTAGTTGATACTAACTCGTCCCATCTTTCTACTTCGTTATCACTTAGTGTGGAAACTAGGTGATTGATACACATATCTAATATGCCTTCATTCTTTTGACAAACTGATAACAATGTGTCCTCTAATATCTCACGATTGATATCATTTTTGTACATGTGATTAGTCATTTGAGTCATAGTTAGTAAGGAAATAAGGGTGAATAAGTGTAAAGAATATCAAGCAAGTCTCATGCCTGATCTGAAATCAACAACAGACATTCCGTTGCCTGTGTTTACATTTACATACCAATTCCACTGCTTTTGAAATACATTTTCCATGCCTAATCCAAACTCAAAAAGTATAGCATTGAGACGTGATTTAGTAGTGTTTGACTGATAACCACCGTCATAAAGATGAATTTCTTTGTTATACTTACCTGCAACAGTTGTAACAGTTGCAATGTGATTGCCATGTAAATAGACCTTAGATACATTGCCATCACTGAAAACACCAGTGTTAGCACTTGCCCAGTTTACACCTCTACGGATAGCAGAGTTCATTTTTGTTTCGATTTTACGCATGATAAGAAGATTTTGAAAGGATTAGAGGTCG